>JAAGKN010000900.1_pt1 | contig 53845 bp, 30 predicted proteins | sample 6206371 | NCBI WGS metagenome assembly JAAGKN01 (sample SAMN11533720, study PRJNA540317) | gut metagenome | isolation source: fecal pellets from male and female animal of same cohort | host: Peromyscus leucopus | place: USA:CA | collected 2017
TTTCGTCGATGAGGATCACCTTGCCGTCGCGGAGACCGAACTCATATTTGGTGTCGACGAGGATGAGGCCCTTCTCGGCTGCCATCTCTGAGCCGCGTTTGAAGAGGGCGCGGGTGTAGGCCGCCATGGTGTCAAACTGCTCCTCGGTGACGATGCCCTGGGCTATTGCGTCCTCGCGCGAGATGTTTTCGTCGTGGCCGGCGTCAGCCTTGGTGGTGGGGGTGATGATGGGCTCGGGGAAGCGCTGGTTCTCTACCATGCCTTCGGGGAGCTTCACGCCGCAGATTTCGCGCATGCCGTTCTTGTAGTCGCGCCATGCGCTGCCGGCCAGGTAGCCGCGGATGATCATCTCGAGGCGCAGGCCCTCGCAGCGGTAGCCTACGGTGACCATCGGGTCGGGGACGGCTATCTTCCAGTTGGGCACGATGTCGGCGGTGGCGTCGAGAAATGTAGCGGCTATCTGGTTGAGCGCCTGTCCCTTGTAGGGGATGCCTTTGGGGAGGATTACGTCGAAAGCCGAGATGCGGTCGGTGGCGACCATGACGAGGATGTCGTCGTTGATGGTGTAGACGTCGCGCACTTTGCCGTGATAGACGGCAGTCTGTCCGGGGAAATGAAAATCGGTGTTAACCAAAGTTGTAGCCATGAGTTATGATTTGGTGTTGGTTTAGTTACTTATATTGAGGCAAAATTACAAAAAATTCATCATAGCGTCAAACGGCTGCCGAGGAATTCTCAAAAATCCCTCCACTCAGCTTTCACAATCCTTATTAGAGACCTCTTAAAGACTATCCGCCTTGGAATGGCGCAAAAAATGGGGAACGGCTACAAAAGCAGACCCGGCTGCCGGTGGACGGCAGTCGGGTCGTTTAGGTGGCATGTGGCGATATAATCAGTAATCACATGCCGTTGTGTTGTTTTTATGTCAGTCTGACCCAAATTTGTAGTAAGTGTGTCTTATGTCAGGTTTGTTTCTGTAGGTCAGGTTTGTAGTTTATGGATCAAGTTTGTAGCGGTGGAATGTGTCAGGTCTGTAGCAAGTTTATGTCAGGCTTGCTGTTTTTCTGACTTGTCAGGTTTGCAGCGGTATCCTTTATTTGTCGTAGGATATGATGCGTACCGGACCGAGGAGTCCCGACGACTGCAGGGGTTCGCCGGCCGTAACGACATCGAAGTTCGTCCATGTAAGGCGTGATTCCGGTGCGAGGGCCGCATCGCCTATCAGGCGGTTGCGCCATGTGTTGACCACTTCGACTTCGAGTGTATTGTCGCCTTCGGTGAGATAGGGGGTAATGTCGACGCTATAGGGATGGGTCCATGCGCCTCCGGCATATTGGCCGTTGACTTTCACTTTGGCCATGACCATGACATTGCCGAGATCGACGCAGGTGTTGCCTTCCGGAAGCTTATCGAGATGGAATCCAGTCTGATAGACGGCCTTGCCCGAATAGTTGGCGATAGCCTTGTCGGAGTTCTTGCTCCAGTCAATCAGAGAGTCTGTGACAACCGGTTTTTCCGGACCGCGGCGGGCAGCATCGAAACTGATGGTCCACGTCTTGTCGGTCAGGTCTGTCACGATAGTCGGTTCGGGATAGTTGGTCCCGCCGTCAGCCGGAGCGGCAATATCTTTGCGGAATACTATGAAGGCGCTTTCAAGAGGCTCAAGCTGCATAGGGACGGAGATGCCTTCGCCCGATGATGCAGGAGTGAACTGCGGGAGCGTACGGATTTTACCGGTATTGGCATCCCATAGCTGTGGAATCAGGTCTGCGTTGACGCGGAACGTCGGGGTGATGGTGATTTTCTCGCTGTTGGGGTTTGCGATGAAGTAAATCTGGGCATCGCGGAGCGAACGATGGATGTAGAGAGGCATCGGCTCGCCAGCGCTGACCGCTAAATCAGGCTTGATGTCCATGTCAGTGAGAACTTCGGCCATGCCTGTGCCTTCAGTCCATACCTTACCCTTGCCATAGACGGTGACTTTTTCGCCGGGTGTCCACATGCGGGATGCGATTTCTTCCACTTTCTTATCTGCGGCGGGATAGCCTGCAAGGCTCGGCGAACGTTTGGGTGCGGGACCGACTACGGTCAGGCCCTCCTTGACGAATTTTTCGATACATTCGAGCATTTCAGGACGCATTGTGTCCTGTGACGGAAGCACGAGCACACGATATTCCATGCCGCCGTCGAGCATCAGGCGTCCGTCTTTGACTCTGGCGTGATTTTTGAGAATGTCGGCGTTGATATAGTCAAATGCATAGCCTTCAGGGAGCGGAGGATTGCATTCGCCTGTCATTTTAGGTGCGTCCTCGCCAATGAAATATGCCACGTCGGCCACGTATTGTCCCTGCTGAAGCACGTAGTTGCATCGGCGCAGATAGTCGGTGAAGAGATCGAGTTGTTCGAACCAGGTATTCTTTCGGTTGAATTCGTTTCCGAACCATGCGGCGATGCCGGGTTCTTCAGGAGTGTCCATCTGATGGATGACAAGGTGGAGCAGTGAGGCATTGATGCCTTCGGTGAAGAAACGGTCGACGCGCTGTTTCATCACGTTGGGATAACGGCCGAAGGGATTTCCTGCTGCTGTGCACGATTCGGCCCATATCTTATTTTTGCCGTAGATGTGGCCACAGGACGAGGCGGCGCGGTTCTCGATGTCGCCAAGTGTTCCTTCGCTCCAGTATTCACCTGCAATCTCGTCGCTCTGTCCGCCGTAAAGCAGAAATTCACTTGGAAATCCCCAGTGGCCGTAGTTTTCGAGCCACGTTGTGAGGCCATGTTGATTTGAAATTTCTTTCAGACCGCCTACATATTCAAAAGCGATTAGGTCGGCGACGAGTCTGCGCAAATCCCAGAGGAAGCGATCAGACAGTTCGTTGTTCCCGACAGGTATTCCTTTGAGGACAGGTAGATAGGGAAGTGGCGAATAACCGTAGCGTTCGGTGAATTTTTCTGTCAGGCCGTCGGTCCAGTTCTGTCCGCCTGTTTCGTAACTGTCCTCGACAACGATGCGGAAGGTCTTACGGTCCTCGGCCGGAATCCGGCGGAGAATTTCGCCTATGTATGCGTCGAAATGGCTCTGGAGGTGCTTTTTGTTTATTTTATCGACTTCAAGGCCGGTGGCTTCGGGTGTGGCCGGAGAGTTGGTCACGCCTGTTGTTGCCATTGCTATGCGTGACACCACCCATTGTCCTTCGGGAACGTCCCAGGTCAGTACTCCGTCTTTGACATCGGAGGTCAGTACCACTACTTTCTCAGGGTCGATGGTCCAGTCGGTGGCAGTGTAGGTCGGTGCGTCATCCCACATATAATAGTCCCACATCGGGAGAGGTTCCTGACACATCTTTGCGAGCTGCTTTTCGGCTGTGCGCTCGATTTTAGGCTGCTCGGATAGGGTCAGTTCGATATTTCCTGCACCGGCTGCGCCGACTTCAAGTATGATTTCGTCAGTTTCAGTCTCGGGGATGGAGACAATGATGGGAGCGTAAGGGTCGAATCCAACGATATTCTGGTCATTGAAACGGTCGATGTCGAATCGCTTCATCTCTTTCCATTCTCCGTTGACTTTCGTTTTTAGCACTGCATCGGTGCGGATGGGGGCTGATACGCGTAGCTCCGCGCTCCTCAGAGTGGCAGGCTTGTCGAGCCGCAACGGTGAGACGAGAGGCTTACCTTCGGTTTTTGAGAGAGTCCATGTCTGCGAGAACGCCTCGGAAGCGAAGGCCGGATATGCTATGACGGCTTCATCCTGGCATGCATCTTTGACTACCGGAAGTTTGATGGACTGGCGGCCCGGGCCATTGACAATTGTATCAGCTGATACGATGTGGCGCATGGACTGTTCAGGCTTTATCCATGGACCGCCTGACTGACTCCAGCCCGGACAGTTGAAGATACCTATCTCTATGTCGAGTTCTCCTGCGGTTTTCAGCGCCTGATGGAGAGTCTTCCACCAAAGTTCGCTGTTATATTTGGCATCACCGTTGGGGAGGCCGTCGATGCCTATCATGCCGATCTGAGCGCGCGTGATACCGGCCTTTTTCATAGCCTGAAGATCCTTTACAGCTCCTTCCGGCGATAGGTTGTCGTTAATCCAGTACCAGTATGCCGCGATTCGGATACTGTCGGGCGGTGTCATGAAGTTTTCTTCAATCGTGGTGATTGACGCTGATACCGGCTTATGGCTGCAGGCGGTCTGCAGGCAGCCGCTCGCAGTCAGTATCGCAGCGGAGATGATCAGATTGTGTAACCGCATAAATTAAGAATGAAAAAATGTGATGAGGATTAGGTTTTAGGTTAGCAAACTGCGAAAGTCTTCACTTAGCGAGTTTTGGCTGAGACAAAGTTAGTGCTTATATGGTATGGTGACGTTTGCAATCTGTACCAACTTTTGTCGGATATGCGCAATAGGCATCTTATAAGGCGCAATAAAAACAGATGGCAATATTTTTGACACATGTGGAGAAATCATAGGGCGGTGGAATTTATTAAATTTGCATATATCATTATCACACTGGCCTGACATAACACATGAAGAAATTCGTTTTACATATTACGCTGTTTATCGCCGTGGCTGCGGTCTGTGTAATCATGACCGGTTGTCTCGTAGCAGAAGCTGCTAAGGAGGGGCAAAATGTGTCAAACCGATGTTCGCTGACGGACTGTGTAGGTATCGCTTCATGGGAGACGGATACCGACGGTTTCGGAGCGGGTGATGAAGGCACGGTATTGAATGTGGCAGGAGCTCTTCCATCGGTCTACGAAGGAAAGCGCTGTCTTGAGATTGTGTTTCCCGGTGGTAATGAAGCCGGCAGTTGGCGTAAAATCAATAAGACTTTCAGCGTCCCCGTTGATTTGAGCGGGACACCGATGCTGGAGTATGGGATGCTTGTATCGGAGGGGCCGGGCAGAGATTTTGTGACCCGGCTTACTCTCCGGTCTTCCGATGGAAGAGAATTCAGCGGAGAGGCCCATATAATACCCACGCTTTGGCAAGGAGTAATTTTTGACTTTAACGGATGCCCGTTCCTCAATGATGTGGCTTCGGTTGAGATTGCTGTGAGGAATGAGGGCAAAGAGCCTTGGGACGGGGCAAGATGTTGGGTCGACGGTCTGAGGGCTGGTAAGCCACTTGACCTCGATTTTGAGATTCAGGGTTCGGCTGACAGATTTAAAACTTATGGTAATGTCCGTATAGAGCATGCTGACGGACTTGTCACAATCGATTTTAAGACAGGAGGTGCTGTCGAGCTTGAAACGTCCGGAAGCCGAAACGGCATGTATAACCCTCGTCTCGACATGCGTAATACCGTGGCCGTCGCTCTTGAAAACAAGAGCGGAATCGACAGTCTGCGTCTGTTTTTCTTCACAGATAGTAATGCGGTCCCGGATTTGAAAAAGTCAAAAACCGTGGCCTTGTTAAAAACGCCTGGCATGCAGATTGTGGAATTCAATCTATCAGACAATGCAGAGGCAAAGGGGAGATTGAGCAAGCTGCGTATTGAGCCCGCAGGCGGTGAGGGCGTTGTGGTCATTGACCGCATATCGTTCGAACGCGAGGCTGTGACAGAGCCTGTCGCTGGAGTGATAACGTCGTGCACGGCAACTCCTGAGACTATTACTGTCACGGGTGTTGTAGGTAAGGATTATGCCGGCAAAGGGATGAGGATAGAGGTGCGTCACTCTCCGTTGTGGAAATCAGAGCAGCCTTTCGATAGCCTTGAACTTGTGGCGGTATGCCCTGTGAACAATGAATTTTGCATTTCGGATATCCCCAATAGCCGTCTTGACGGTAGGATGTCGCATCTCAGCAGCCGTTTTGAGGCCGGTCTGAGGCTAAATGACGGTGGTGTGGTGAAGTTTGACAGCCCTTTTTTCATTGAGAACTGGAGCGATTTCGTAGACAATCCTTATAGTTTCCGGACGGTCGATAAGCCATATCCTGTACTTGACTATGGCGCTAAGGGCGATGGAGTGACCAATGATAACGCTGCCATCCAGAGAGCCATTGACGAGGCATCGGCTGCCGGTGGCGGGAGGGTCATATTGGCAGGGGCTTCTGACGGTGGGTCTGAACGGCAGTATATAGCTACCAATATCGAACTCCGCCGGGGTGTGGAGCTTGTGATTGAACGCGGGGCGGTGTTGCGACAGTCGCCGAAGTTTTCGCACTACAGTGAGTTCCCTCCGGAATACGGCCACGATAATGTGATTCCGGGAGTGCCGTGGACCCACTGCATGTATACAAACCGCCCGCTCATACTTGCAAAAGATACTGAGCGCGTCAAGATTACTGGCGGAGGCAGAATAAGGATGGACGACACATACAGCGAGAATCCGGCATGGCTCCACTATGCGCGGACATGCAGTGACCGCATTCATGTCGTGCCCATTGCCGTATGTAACACACGTCATGTTGAGATTTCAGACATTGATATAGTGCGCTGTAGTAATTACCACACCATATTTTACCGTGCCGACAGTGTGTTTGTCGGAAACCTTAAAATGCATGAAGTCGCTTGTCTGAGCGGCGACGGGCTGAGTTTCGGCAACGCCGTCACCAATGTCCGTGTTGCACGCTGCGTGTTTGAATCGAACGATGACGGGATAGTGCTTTGTAGCAGTTATAAAGATCCGCGCGGAGGCGTATGGCGTGAGAGGGTTGACTCCATTGACTCGTCTGTGCGCCACATAGAGGTCGTTGGCAGCTATATTGACGGAGCAAGCGGAGGGGGCGGAAAGGCGATAGCCCTGATTCCGTGGGGATCAACAAATCCCCGTCAGGATTTCAATGAGATTGATGACATCGAGGTGCGCGATTGTGTGTTGCGTGGCGGTCATTCGGTAGGTTCATGGCCCGACAACCCGTTTGACGGCAAGCCATTCGACAATACAGAGCCCGATGACTATGCTCCGGTCAAGAATCTGCGTATTTACGGTAACGAATACCTGTCGCCTGTGGAACTGAACGGTGTTGTTCCTGTGACTCTGCTCACCGATTGTGGTCTGACCGGAAACGGCAACTTCAAAAATCATGATTTTTCCGATCGTCTGGCTTATTGGTCTCATGTCGGTGAGGCAAATGCTTCTGAGCCTGGAATGGTGGCTATCTCAGATGGCCGGATATATCAGGGCCTTTACCTTGTCTCCGGAAATTACCGGCTGTCATGGTCGGGCAGGGGGAATGTCACTCCCGATATACGAGACGTTGCAGGTAACCCGATAGAAGCCGGCGCTGACGGGACTTTCGGCATAACTGTTCCGTCAACAATACTCGTCGGGCTTAAAGGCTGCGGAGCCACGCTAAACTCTGTCAGGCTTGAGAGGACAGGTGACAGAAAAAAGAAATAACGATAAAAAACAGTAACTTAAATAACTTCTTACATGAAAACCTTACGTTTCATCATTGCTGCAATAGCTCTATCCATGGCTTTTGGCCTATCTGCGCAGTGGACTCCCACTAAAGCGATCTTTGATATCGAGAAACCTATCATGAAAGTATTTCTTCCGAAAGATGAACTGAATACTGGCCGTGCAGTGGTCGCATGCCCCGGTGGTTCGTATCTCGGTCATGCTATAGGTCATGAAGGATGGGACTGGGCTCCGTTTTTCAACAAACAGGGCATTGCACTCATTGTGCTGCAGTACACCCTTCCTGCCGGCGACCGCACAAAGCCGATTGCTGATGCCGAGGCTGCGATAAAGCTCGTCCGCGACAGCGCCAAGGTGTGGAATATCAATCCCGCCTCAGTTGGTATAATGGGTTCATCGGCCGGCGGACACCTTGCGTCGACGATAGCCACGCACTCAACCGCGCCCGATGTCCGTCCCGATTTCCAGATTCTGTTTTATCCGGTTATCTCGATGAATCCGGCCCGCGGCCATGAGCTGACCCATAAGAGTTTCTTCGGTGACTCGGCCACTCCTGAGCTGATTGACGAGTATTCTAACGAAAAGCAGTGCACGCCCCAGACGCCGCGCGCCATTATCCTCACGTCAGATGACGATAGCGGTGTCAATTCGGCTTTCAATGCAGCTTCATATTATATAGCTCTCAAAGAGGCCGGAGTCCCGGCGACTCTTCATGTCTATCCATCCGGTGAGCACGGATGGGGATGCCTGCAATCGTTCCAGCACCATACAGAGATGCTTGACGACCTCTCGGCATGGCTACGTACTTTCTGAAAAATAATATATTAACCTTAGATTACATAAAAAACAGCGATGCTTAAGAAAATTCTATTGATTTTCATCCTTGTCATGGGAGTCGGCATGACTCTTTCAGCCAAGCCTAAAAAAAGCAAGAAACAGTCAAGTTTCACCATGTGGCAGTTGCCGATGCAGGTCGGTAACATAGGTAATTCATATGTCTTCCGTACGGCCGGGGGCAAAGTGATAGTGTTTGACGGGGGATGGCCTGCCGAGCAGCTTTATCTGCGTGGCTTCATAGCCGGACTTGGCAATGAGGTTGAGGCTTGGTTCATCTCTCATCCGCATGACGATCATATGGGAGTGCTATGGCAAATACTTAAGGACCGTCAGGGAATGAAAATCAACCATATCTATCATTCGCGATATTCGCCTGAGCTGCTCGACCTTGAGAAACCATATAACGAATATGCCAAGGATTTCTATGCCGTGCTTGATACGGTGAGCATACCTGTGACAGATTTTCGTGAGCCCGGTTATCAGGGAAATATTGACGGATTCAATTTCAAGATTCTTGGAGTCGTCAATGAGGAATTCCATGTCAATCCTTTCAACAATTCATCAATGGTCATGAAAGTATGGGATGATAAGAAGTCAATTCTTTTCCTTGCCGACACTGGCGCGGAGTCAGGCGATAAATTGCTTAACGGACCTTATCGCGATGACCTTTCGTGTGATTATGTGCAGATGGCTCATCATGGTCAGCATGGATGTAAGGAGGATTTTTATAAATCGATTGATTTCCGTGCATGTCTTTGGCCTTCAGCCTACTGGATTTGGACCAATGACCAGGGAGGCGGTTACAACACCGGTAACCTTGAGACCTTTGAGACCCGTCGCTGGATGGATGAGATCGGAATCAAGGAGCACCATGTCTCATGTCTCGAAGGTCTGTTCAGACTTGATTGAATTAACCACATTATGTTTTCAGAACCACGATAATAATGTTGCTATTAAAGATTAGAAATGTAGCTACGGTGCTGACAGCGCTTATCGCATCAGGCAGCGGGCTGTCGGCATTGGAACTTCCGGAGCAGCTGCGCGACCATACGGTGCTTCAGCGGCTCTCGGACGCTAAGCTCTGGGGATGGGCAGCACCAGGCGCGGCCGTCACTGTAACACCCTCATGGAACAACAGGAAAATAACGACGACGGCCGATGCCGCCGGTCGGTGGAGCGTACGCGTGGCCACCCCTGAAGGTTCCTATACCCCTTACAGCATAAAGTTTACAGAGGGACAGGAAAGCGTAACGATCAGCGACGTGCTTGTCGGTGAAGTGTGGCTTGCTGCAGGTCAGTCAAACATGGAGATGCCGATGATAGGCTTCAATGCGCAGCCCGTTGAGGGTGCCGGTCCGGATATAGCCCGTTCGGGCCGTCTGCGTGACCGGGTGCGCATGGCCTATATTGTAAGAGGCGACGAGTATGAACCACAGGAGCGTATAGGTGGAGAATGGAAAGTGGCATCGCCTGAGAATACACCTTATTTCAGCGCCCAGGGTTTCTATTTTGCCAGAGAGCTCAATGACTTGATAGATGTTCCGGTGGGTATATTATGTGTCTCATATGGCGGTACCCAGATTGAAGGTTGGCTACCGCGTGACATACTTGACCGCTACGGATATGACTTTGAAGCCATGAAGGCTGAGAAGGATCGTCTTCCCGCCTATCGTTACAGCACGAAATATACTTCAATGGTCTGTCCGCTTATCGGATATACCATAAAGGGTTTCCTTTGGAATCAGGGGGAATCAAATGTCAGTAATCCTGACTGCTATAGCGAGCTGCTTGCAGAGATGGTGGCGCGCTGGCGCAGTGACTGGGGCGACAATGACAACAGTCTGCCTTTTTATCAGACCGAAAATCCCGGTTTCGGATGGGGAAATCCAGATGCGATTTTCGCGGCCCTTATCAGAGAGCAGCAACATAAAGCTGCAAAGGAAATCCCCAACTGTGGTATCACTTGTACCAACGACCTGACGTATCCCTATGAAGTGGATGTGATTCACGGGACAAAGAAACGTGAGATAGGCGAGCGTATGGCCTGGCAGGTTGCCGAACAGCAATATGGAATTAAAGGCATGCCCTGGCGCAGTCCTGAGTTTAAGTCGATGACCAGATGCGATGACGGATCTGTAAGAATTGCCTTCAGTAACGTGGCCTGCGGTCTGACGCCCAACATAGGTAATGTCGAGGGGTTTGAAGTTGCCTCGGCTGATGGAAAATTTCATAAGGCCGCTGCTAAGGTCGACTGGAATACGGCTGAGGTCATAGTGACTTGTCCTGAGGTAAATGACATTAAGGATGTGCGCTATTGTTTTAAGAATTTCTGCCCCGGTGCGCTGAAAAATTCATTCGGGATGCCTGCTGTTCCGTTCAGAACCGATAAGCTTAAGGAATAATAACTACTAATTCTTAAAGTTTTTGATTGATTGATGGTTAACGGTTGCTGCAAATGCGGTGGCCGTTAATTTTTTGTGTGTACGCCTAATTCCCGCTTTCAGACAAGTACTCATAGGACAGATGGCAAACAGCCGGAGCTGACTCACATCATCTCCGGCTGTTGCCTGTTACGTCGTAAGCTGTATGGCAGCTTCACGGTCGAGGAAGGGATTGGATTGTTTTTATGTTGGTTATATCAAACCCTGTTGAACCTAATCAGTTTCTTGTTGCCTTAGAATTTAATCAATAAACGAATATCATCCTTAAATATATTGAATTAACGCTTTGATGTCACATCAATTTCATATTGTTCGATGACGGGGATATAGTCTTCGCCGATAGGCACACCGGAGCGGAGGCAGTACATGTCCCATACGGCCGACCACGGGAGTGACTTCTCGATTTCGAGCATTGCGAGACGCTGGAAGCCGCGACCGTTTTCTTCGTGTCCGCGGAGCGTGTCAACAGGTTCAAGCATGGCGCAGAGCATTGATTGCTGAGCTGCACGAGATCCGATTACATAAGCGCCGAGACGGTTGATGGAAGCATCGAAATAATCGAGGCCGAAATGTACGCGGTCAAGGGCATCGGCGCGGACGATTTCTTTGCATAGATTCATGGTCGGGTCCTCCATTATTGTCACATGGTCAGAGTCCCAGCGCACACCGCGGGTGACGTGGAGCATGAGTTCCGGTACATAGAGGAGCATAGATGAAACCTTGTCGGAGGCATCTTCAAGCGGATGGTAGTGGCCGGTGTCGATAGTGTATATTTTCTGATTCTCCACGCAGTAGCCGACTACGAATTCGAGTGAGCCTGAAGTGAAGCTTTCGAGTCCGATGCCGAAAGTCTTCGATTCGAGGCAGTCCTTCATGTTGTCATATTTCGTGGCGAAAATCTCGTCGAGACTATCCTTGAATAGCTTGCGATAGCGGTAGCGGTTGACGGTGATGTCTTTAGAGCCATCATGGACCCAGAGATTCATGATGCAGGGGTCGCCCTGGGCCTTGCCGATTTCTTCAGCGATGGCACGACAGCGTTTGGTGTGCTCAATCCAGAAACGGCGTATTTCATCGTCGGGGTTCGAGAGGCTGAGGTCGCCGCTTTTCGGATGAGAGAACGACGATGAGTTGAAGTCGAGTTTTATGTTGTTGGCAAGAGCCCAGTCGATCCAGCTCTGGAAATGCTCGATGGTAATCTGGTCGCGATCCACGAACTCGCCCTTGAAATCCCCGTATATAGCATGGAGATTTAGACGGTGGGTTCCGGGTATGAGTGAGAGGGCTTTTAGGATGTCGGCGCGCAGCTCTTCGATGTTGCGTGCGCGTCCGGGATAGTTGCCTGTGGTCTGTATGCCGCCGGATAGCGCACCGGCTTTAGGTTCGAAACCTACCACGTCGTCGGCCTGCCAGCAGTGGAGCGAAAGATGGAAGTTGTCCATCTGTTCAAGCACCTTGTCAGTGTCAATGCCGATTTCGGCATAGCGTTCGCGGGCCAGTTCGTAGGCTTTGCGGATAATCTCTGTTTTCATGAATGTCAAGTGTCTTTATGTGGTTAATTTATTCTCTATTTATAGATTATTTTGGCAGTGTGAGAAATCGGGCATATGCTTCATCCCACATCTCTGTTTTGTCAGTTCGCGGTGTAAATTCCTTAAGCTCCACCGACTTGCGTATCACGTCGCGCATCTGTTTGAGCGTGGTGACCACACCTGCCGCCTTGGCCTGCAACATCACGTTGCCAAGAGCCGTGCATTCAACCGGCCCGGCGATTACAGGCATCTGCAAGACATCGGCAGTCATCTGATTGAGACGGTGATTGCGCGAGCCTCCGCCGATTATGTGGAGCTGCCTGATAGGGAATGGAGCGAATCTCTTTAGCATCTCCATGACTTGGCGATAGCGCAGGGCGAGACTTACGAGGATGCAGCGCGTTATCTCGCCTTGTGTTTCTGGCACAGGCTGGTCTGACGATTTGCAATAAGACTTTATCGCTTCGACCATGGAGACGGGGTTTGCGAAATCGGCGGCATCGGGGAAGATTATCGACCGCGTGGGGTTAGCAACGGTATCGGATTGCTCAAACAGCGTGTCGAAGTCGGTGGGGAGTCCCTCTTTTCCCCATTCGTTCCTGCAGCTTTCGAGCAGCCACATGCCACAGATGTTCTTGAGGAAGCGCGTTGTGGCATCGACACCGCCTTCGTTTGTGAAATTCGCCACACAGCTGTCATCATTAATAATAGGTGTGGGGACTTCGATTCCCATCAGGCTCCATGTGCCGCTGCTGAGATAGGCGAAACATTCATCGGAAGCCGGTATGGCCGCTACGGCAGAGGCAGTGTCATGGCCTGCGACGGAGATGACCGGAATCTGTGCCATGCCTGTGCGTCGGCTGACAGCCGGTGTCAGCCGTCCGATGACAGTGGCCGGCATCACGAGGGGCGGGAATATGTCGGGTTCAAGGCCGAGTGCGCTGAGCAGCGACGGCTCGATACAGCGCGTATTTGGGTTGAGCAGCTGTGAGGTGGAGGCGATGGTATATTCGGTGACCTCGATGCCGCAGAGCAGGTAACTGAGGGCATCGGGAAGAAACATGATGCGCTTTGCTGCCTGAAGCGACGAGTTTCCGTCGCGTTTCATGGCTGAAAGTTGGAAGAGGGTGTTGAAATTCATTACCTGAATCCCGGTGAGGTCATATACGTGTTCGCTCGGGACACAGTCACGGAAGAATCGTCCGGGCTCATCGGTCGTATGTGGGTCGCGGTAGCTGAACGGATTGGCGAGCGGCAGACCGTCGCACCCGAAGCATACGATGTCGACCCCCCATGTATCAATTCCTATAGAGGTGGGGGTTATTCCTTGCGAGGCGAGGAGCGAGAGTGCGTTTTCGATTTCGTTGTAAAGATGTGGGAAATCCCAGTACTGGTGGTTGCCCATGCTGACGATGTCATGTCCGAAACGTGTGAGTTCCTTCATGCTGACATTGTCGTCGGTGACGGTTCCAAGAACTGTGCGTCCGCTTGTTGCTCCGAGGTCTACGGCAAGAAATTGGTGCTTCATGATGGTCTGTAGGTTTTTTAGAGGGATGTCACAAAATTAATACGAGGCTGAAAAATGGCTATCAGTCCACGTTTCAATTATTGTGCATTTTGTTTCAGAGACCTAAAATAATATCAAGTTGCAACAATAATGACCTGTCAGGCATGATTTTGTCGGACAGGTCATTAATTAATGGCGGATTTTTTACCTCATAAGCCGAGGGGCTACAGGATGGCTTTTTGGAGGGGAGGAGTCAGTGTTCAACGGTAACGGAATACTGTGAAAAATGATTTGTCACGTAAGCTCTCGGCGAAACACCGAAATGTTTTTTAAACAGGGAGGAGAAGTGGCTCTGGTTGCCGAATCCGGTGCGCTCGCCGACTTCGCCGACTGTATATTCACGTGTGAGCAGAAGTTCAGCCGCACGGTTGAGGCGGTAGACGCGCAGAAGGTCGTTGGGCGAGATTCCGGTAAGGGCTTTAACCTTGCGGTAGAAATTCGTGCGTGAGAAACCGAGTTCACGGCCGAGCATATTGACGTTCAGCTCACAGTTGTCAAGGCTGTTGTCAATGTAGGCATAGAGCTTTTCAAGGAATTTCTTGTCGAGCGGCGATAGTTCCTCCGGGTTGCCCGGTTGTTCAAAAGGCTGATCGCTCAGTCCGGCAGATGCAAGAATCAGAGTTGCCTGCTGCGAACGCTTGGCGTTTAGATTGTTGACTCGGGCGACCAGTACCTCCGGACTGAACGGTTTACACAGATATGCGTCAGCACCACAGTTGTAGCCCTGAATTTTGTGCTCGTCAAGAATCTTGGCTGTAAGCAGAATGACGGGTATGTGGCTTGTCGAATTGTCTGATTTAATTTGCCGGCAGAGCTCGAGGCCGTCAATGTCTCCGGGCATCAGCACGTCGCTTATTATTATGTCGGGACATTCCTGCGTAGCTTTCAGGATACCATCCTGTCCATCAAAAGCTTGAATAACATTGAATTTATCCCTGAATAGATTTGCGATGAAGGCATTCAACGACTCATTGTCATCTACAATCAGGATTCTCGGACGGCTATCGTTGGCTTCCTCCTCTTCGATAGTTTCAGGGATGGCTGACGTGGATTCTTCCGTTTTTATCTCCGGAGCGACAGTTTCTACAGAAGTGGAGTTGTCAGGATTGATGTCGGGGATTGTACTACGGAATTCCGTAGGTGTAAAAGCCTCATCACATGCCGGGAACACTACAGTGAACGTCATGCCTCCTTCGGGGTTCTTTACGGTGCGGATGATGCCCTTGTGTTCTTTGACAAGATGAGCCACGAAGTGAAGACCGATGCCGAAGCCCTCAGTCTTTTTAGAATCGTCGATGCCAAGCAGACGTTTGAACGGTTGGAAAATTTTAGGTATGTCTTCTTCATCCATCCCGCATCCGTTGTCGGTAACGGAAATCTGTGCGTAGGTAAAATCGTTGTCGGAGTCAAATCCGGCCGGGTGTTTTAACAGTTCAAGCCTGAGGGTTATAGTCCCGTTGTCGCTTGAATATTTAATGGCGTTTACAATCAGGTTGCTGACTATCTTTTCGACCTTGTCGCTGTCGTAGGTCAGCATTATTTTTTCGTCAGCAGGCTTTTCAAGATTGATAGTCACGCGGTTTTCTGTCGCGTAGAACGTATAGAGTTTCGCAAGCGATGCAAGCTGGCTGCCCATATCGGAATGTGCCACACGCAGCGGCAGGGTCTCATTATTGACCTTTCGGAAGCTGAGGAGCTGGTTGATCAGTGTCATGAGTCTGTCCACATTGCTGTCAATGAAGTCGAACGAGTCGCGTATCTGTTCCTCGGTCATGGTCTGATGGTGAGCACGCAGATATTTTGCCGGTCCGCATATCAGTGTCAGCGGTGTCCGGAGCTCGTGTGAGATATTGGTGAAAAAGTTGATGCGGTTGGCAGTGATGCGTTTTTCCTGCCTGATACGTTCCTCTGATAATGCATACTTCTGCTTTATCAGCTTGAAACGTAGATAGCTGCGGTTAATGGAGAAGATGATGGTAAGCGCGAGTAGCAGATAGAGAATCAGTGCCGGGGTTGAGAACCATGGATTCGGGTTGACTGTCATGCTGAGAAGTCTGACCGGTTCCTGCCATTCTCCGCCCTTGTAGCGGGCTCTGATATAGAACTCGTAGTCTCCTGACGAGAGGTCTGAATATGATACGCGGGTATAGTTGCCGTTTAAGATGAAATCTTTGTCGCGGCCTTTAAGCATGTAGGCATATTCGATGTCGCCCGGTCTGTCATAGCTGACGGCGAAGTATTCGATGTTTATTGAGTTGTCTTTATGATTGAGGGTGATTTGGTCGACGGATGGCTCTGCCCGGTTTTCCTGCTCGCCGTTTAATATGGGTTTGTAGCTTGGAAGCTGCCACAGCCCTCTTAAAACTATTGAAATAGGGGGGGGCAAGTTTTTTAAGTCGGTTAACGGCGCTACTTCTTCAAGCCCGGCGTTTCCGCCAAACAGGATTTTACCTTCCGGCATCGAGGAGACACATTTTTCGTGAAACTGGTTTCCTCCAAGACCATCGGATTTCAGATATGAGTTTATTACTTTTCCATCGGGATTGAAATGGTAAAGGCCGAAGCTGCTGCTGACCCAGATGTCGCCGTTAAGGTCCTGCGACAATCCGACTATGTCAACGTTCTGGTCGTCGAGACATGCCGTGATTTCCCGTGTTTCGGGGTCAAAGCGGAGCAGTCCGTGGTGATAAGTGCCTATCCAAAGTCTCCTGTCGCGATCAAGCATCAGGTCTATGGCGCAGTCAATGGCTTTGCCGTCCGAACTCTCGACGGTATGGACGGTCATCCTATTAATGTCAATGAGGTAAAGATTGTCGGTATAGGCCGAGATTAATATATGGTCATTGTCGTAGGGAATGATTTTCGTGATATTGTTTGAGCGGAGGAGGGGAGTAGAGATGTTTTTTATAACGTTGAGGTCTTGATCGATGACAAAAAGTCCGCTGTTGTCAGTGCCCACCCACATCTGGCCTATACCGTCCTCGGCAATGCTGACAACATTGACAAATGACGGGAATTTCTTCAGCAGAGCAAGGTGTCCGTGGCCAGCCGATGCCGGGTAGACAGGCTTGCATACGATGAGATTGTTGTTATATCCGGTCCAAAGACGACCCTTGGAGTCGAATGTCATTTCCTGGACAAAATCATGTGAAAACGAGCTTAGCGCATCCGATGTGTGGCTGTTGAAATAGTGTTTTGTCTTAGCGGTCCGGTCATAGAGCGCAATGCCACTATAGCGCGTCCCGACCCATAGATTTCCATTTGTGTCGGATGTTGTCCGGGTCACGAACTCATCACGGAATGATTTTATCAGACCTCGGTCGATATTGAAAATGCTCGGGCGGTCAGTCATCATTACCTCGCCTCTGTCGAATGTCGACACCCATACATTTTTGTCGCGGTCTAAGAAAACATTGGTAATCTCATTGGTCTGAAGTTCTTTGAAATCGATGTTGTTGTATTTATGGCTAACGGAGTCTGACGCAGGGTCATAGACGAGTACCCCGCGGTTGCCTGTGGCTACGAGTTGTATGCTATCGTCAAGAGTGAGTATGCGGCTGACCTCCGTGTCATCGCCTATGGCTGTCGGCGATGTGGTACGGTCGGCCGGATTGAAGCTCATCATCCCGTTGGGTGTACCGAGCAGCAGGCGGTCGGTCGTGGCGGCAAGGGTCCTGACGCGGTTTTTGGAATCGAATTCCAGTTTCATGGCCGGTTTAAGGCTGGAATCGATTCCCATCATGCATGTTTCGTTTGAAATCCAGAGCAGTCCGTCAGGGCCTTTGACGGCAGTCTTGACGGCTTCGCCTTCCATTCTGATGCGCAGATCAATGCGCTTAGAGTCTTTGTCGAGTTCATAGAGACCTTCGGCCCCATAACATAGAAGCCTGCCGCCATACTCGATGAAACCATAGCTCACGAAATCATATCTGGTATCGCCGTTAAGTTTGAAACGGTGGAAGGTTTTTGTCCCTTTTTCAAGTGCGCAGACACCGGCGTTTGTAGCGACCATCAGCCATCCGTCCTTGTCGGTGAACAGACCTATCACAGAATTTGAGGGTATGGTTTGCAAATCGTCTACATCGCCAAAAAATATTTCATATTCGTTGCCATAGCTTTTACACAGTCCGTTGGCTGTCGCAATCCAGATATAACCGTATGGATCCTGGCTGATGGCGCGTACACATAGGTTTGACAGTTCGGATCGCCTGGATGGGGTATAGGCTTTGGTATTGATACTCCCAAGCATGCTCAGGAGCAAGATAAGGATTAAAGTAAACGCTTTCAAATGTTGGTTTATATTTTCATGATTAATGCAAAGATATGTATTTATTTTGATTAAAGGAAAAAGGAAGTGTAGCCATGTTGGAACATTAATATTTGTCAATAGCCTGTTGAGGCACATATCTGTTGATATTGGTTTTGATACCATGTTTTTCCGCTGATTTTTCGTGTTTTAAACAAGTTTGACAAAATTTGGAACATATATTATTGCTTATGTGCGAATACACAGAAAAATGACCTATGCCCGATAACTGTCAGGGGCGATGAGTGGCTAACTTTGCAAAAAACATAACAAGGAAGATTATTTGGTAAATATCTTCTGTATCTCCAAACCGAGCAATCACATTATAATTTTTCTCCATGGATAGTAAAAAACTATGTCTGCTCGCTCTTTTGGGCGCAGCTCTACTGCCTAACACAGCTACCGGCGAAATCAAGCGGACGCCGGTGCAGCCGACCCGCATCGTATGGATGTCGGATACGACCGGCGAGTACATAAAGAATCCTGAAATACTGATGAATGATTTCAAGGGACAGGTCTCGGTCGCCGACAACAGTTGCACTGTCATGCGTAGCAGCGGCAATCATCAGGCAGCCTTGCTTGTTGACTTTGGTAAGGAACTTCACGGTGCAATCAAGATTTCATCGGGTATGCGAGCCTCTTCGCGTCCGTTGCGTCTGAGGATACGCCTCGGTGAGTCTGTATCGGAAGCCATGAGCGATGTCGCCCCTCATCATAATCCCTACAATGCCACCAATGAGCATGCGATGCGCGATTTCGAGATTCAGGTACCGTGGCTCGGCTCGCTTGAGCATGGCAATAGCGGATTCCGCTTTGCGAGAATCGATCTTCTTGATCAGGATGTCGATTACCTGTTGCGAAATGTCCAGGCAATCAGTGTGATGATTGATGACCCGGAAATAGGTTCGTTCAATTGCAGTGACGACCGTCTTAATAAAATCTGGGAGACAGGTGCTTACACGGTCAAACTCAACATGCAGGACTATCTGTGGGACGGTATAAAGCGCGACAGGCTTGTGTGGCTCGGAGACCTCCATCCCGAAGTCATGGCTGTCAACAATGTGTGGGGTAAGCATGATGTCGTGCGCCGTACACTTGATTTTGCCAAAGCAGACACTCCGCTTCCGGGATGGATGAACGGTTTCAGTTCCTATTCCATGTGGTGGCTTCTGATTCACCGTGACTACTATCTGCATCATGGTGACCTCGCATATCTGAAAGATAACCGCGACTACATACTCGGACTTGTGAACCAGCTCGACGAGTGTGTCGATGCCAACGGCGAAGAAAAGATGACAGGTGTGCGCTTTCTCGACTGGCCTACATCAGAGAAACTTGACGTGATACACGACGGACTGCAGTCGCTTACATACATAACACTTAAGGCTGCCCGCCAGATAGCCGGATGGCTTGATGACAAGGAGATGGACGAAGTGGCAGGCAGATGTCTGGCGCGTATGGATAAGTTTGATATCGACCGCACGGATGCAAGTCAAGCCGTGAGTCTTGGCCTGTTGGCAGGCATGTCGAAGGATCCGCAGGCCGACTGCAGGACGCTTCTCGACAATGGTATTAACTCTTTTTCACCGTTCTATGGTTATTACGCCGTCGAGGCTCTTGCCGAGAACGGACATGTCGAAAAAGCCATGAAAATGATAAGCGATTACTGGGGTGCTATGATTGACCTCGGCGGTACCACTTTCTGGGAAGACCTTAATTATCCTGACACAAAGAATGCAGCGAGGATTGACGAGATAGTTCCCGCTGGAAAATATGACATACACAGCGAAGGCGGTGCATATTGCTACGTCGGGCTGCGTCTGAGCATGTGTCACGGCTGGGGTGCCGGGCCGACCCCATGGCTGCAGCGCCATGTGCTTGGTGTCAAGCCTCTCGAACCCGGTTGCAAGACCATAGAGGTAAAGCCCAATCTTGGTTATCTTTCATATGCAAAAGGCACGGTGCCCACGCCTTACGGCCCGGTAGCCGTCGAGGCCCGTAAGGATGATGCCGGCAAGACAGTTGTCAATGTCAAAGCACCTAAATGTGTGAAAGTCAAAAAATAGAAGATTCGACGTTTTCGCTACAAACCCTTAAAAACACCATCTGATCATGAATTACAGAGAATTGCTATGCGGGGCTGTCGCTGCGATGGCATTGGCATCGCCTTCGGCTACCTTTGCCGACACGGAGGCTATCGACCTCTTTCCAGACACGTGGGTTGCCATTGACGGTATTGACCGTGTAATGCCTACGGCTGATGACCAGCCGTTTCGCACGGATAAGGAGCGTACAGTCGGGATATTTTATGTGTCGTGGCATTATGACTGGTTTCACACTAATTTCAAAGCGCCATACGCTTCTGATGTCACAAGAATCCTTCAGGAGGATCCAAATGCGCGTCTTGACTATAACCATAAACTGTGGCTTCATGAGTTTGCCTACCATTGGGGAGAACCGGAGCTGGGATATTTCACGAGCTGTGACCCATACGTGATAAGGAAGGATATTTCCATGCTCACGGATGCAGGAGTGGATGTGCTGATTCTTGACTGTACGAACGGAGTCTGCTATGTCGACGAATGGAATGCCCTGCTCTCTGTCATGACGGCTATGAAGAAAGAAGGCAACGTCGTCCCGAAAGTTTGTTTCTGGGGCTATAATAATGAAGTGGGGAAACGTCTGAATGATATTTATGAATATTACTATCTTGGTGAACGTTACAAAGACTTATGGTTTTATTGGGACGGAAAGCCGCTTATGCTTTACAATGAAGACGCGGAATATCCGCAAGGCATGCGCGACTTCTTCACCCTCCGCCACATGTGGTGGGGATATTATGGAGTGAACGGTAAGCGCTACGTCGGCACCGAAGACCACTGGAGCTTCGGTTATGACATGCATGATTCTCATGTGAAGAATCTTACTCCTGCAGAGCGAGCCTCGCTTCATAAGGGACGTTACGAGCAGATGGCAGTCACACCTGCACAGCATGCGTCGACCATGGTAGGAAAGTCATGGACCCTTGCGGCCGGAGAGCCGTCGCTTAATGAGTATGACCTCCCGAGGAAAAAGTTTCTCAATAAAAAGTGGATTAACAATCCAGAATATTATGGCTTTTACTTCAAGGAGCGATGGGAAGAAGCCCTGAGCGTCGATCCGGATTTTATCTATATAAATGACTGGAACGAATGGATTGCAGGGCAGTTTGCCACTCCAGAGGGTGTGAACTTCATGGGCCGTCAGAGCAACTTCCATTTTGTGGATCAGTATAATGCGGAGTTCAATCGCACCATACAGCCTATGAAAGGCGGCGGAACAGATAATTATTACATGCAGATGGTCGATGGTATACGTCGTTACAAAGGCGTGCGCGAAGCCCCGAAGGCTACGCAGCCTGTCGCACTCGACATCAATTCAGATCTGTCGCTATGGGACGGAGTGGGAGAGAAGTATTATGACACTCCCGGCGATGTAACCCATCGGAACTATACCGGTTATGGAGGAAGCAAGTATTCAAACACATCCGGCCGCAATGACATATTGATTTCAAAGGTCAATGTTAATGGCGGTAAGATTTCATTTTACGTTGAGACAGCTTCGGCGCTGACACCGTATACCGACCCTAACTGGATGCTGCTGTTTGTCAACACTGACTGCGATTTCAAGACCGGTTGGCATGGCTTCGATTTCCTTATCAACAAGGAGTTTGAATCAGACGGCAGGACCTGCGTTATGGCATGGGACTCCGCCGAATCCAAGTGGGTCAAACAGGCTTCGGCTGAGTTCCGGACCGAGAGCAACCGTCTTGTTGTCGAGATGCCCATATCTGTCCTTGGCCTGACGGAAGCCGAAAAAGGTAATTTCTACTTTAAATGGGCCGATAATCCCGCTGATATCGACGATCCGATTTCGCTTTGCGTGAACGGTGATACAGCTCCCAACCGACGTTTCTGCTACAACTACCGGTGGGACTATGAATCGACCGGAATCTCGGATGTCGATGAGACAAAGGTAGATTTCCATGTCACTCCGCTGACTGGCAACAGTCTACGTGTCGAATGTGGTGGTGACTTCACGGTCACGAGTATCCTTGGCTCTGTAATGGCTGCGGGTACGGGGTCGCAGACGGTCACACTACCTAATCCGGGTCTCTATATAGTCACCTCGCTCGGGAAATCGCTCAAGGTCGTAGTGAGATGAGGCGGACATGACGGCATACGATAATAGTAACGTGTCATAGATGTATATATGATGATTCATCGCAAATTGTTATTGGCAATGGCGGCTTTGATTGCGAGTCCCGTTGCGAGGTCTAACCCCGAGAGTGTCGCGGCTGAAAGTGATAGCTGGACGCTTACTGATGCTCTCGGGCGTAAAGCCTGTGACTATGATATAGCCGGTGACCGCAGGGATGACCGTTTTGTGGGTATGTTTTACTGGACTTGGCATCAGGGTTTCGATTCGACAGGCGGCAATGATGATACGTCAACAGAAGTGAAGAATATCACTGAAGTGCTGCGGCAATATCCTGAGGCCATAAATGACTACAATCATCCGGCCTGGGGCACACCGGGCAAACGCCCGGGGATTTTCTACTGGGATGAGCCTATTTTCGGGTATTATAAGACCACTGATCCGTGGGTGTTACGCAAGCATGCCGAGATGCTTGCCGATGCTGGCATCGACTGTGTGTTTTTCGACTGTACGAACGGGGCTCATATCTGGGAAAATTCATTCCGTGCGTTGCTCAGGACTTGGGACCAGGCTCAGAAAGACGGCGTAAATGTCCCCAAAATAGTCTTTATGCTTCCCTTTGCCCCTACCGATGATTCGCGCAAGTCGCTCCTCAATCTCTACAACGGTCTCTACGGGAAGGGCGAATATGAAAATCTGTGGTTCTACTGGAAAGGGAAACCACTCATTATGGCTTATCCCGATAATCTGGCAACGACAGGAGTTGAACAGGAAATACGCGATTTCTTCACCTTCCGTCCCGGTCAGCCTGACTATGTGAGCGGTTCTGACCAGTCGTCGCGTCAATGGGGATGGCTGGAAGTCTTTCCTACTCATGGCTATTGTTACGATTACGACAAACGTCAGTTCGAGCAGTGTGTGGTCGGAATAGCGCAGAATGCGCGCGCGCTCAGTGGCGGACATTGCTGTGCGTTTAACCTCCCTGAGACATACGGCCGAAGTTACAGCTATCTTAAAGGTTTTGATCCGCGTGAGGATGCCTATCTTTATGGATGGAATTTTCAGGAGCAGTGGGACAGGGCTATCAACGATCTGAAACCGCAGATGGTCTTTGTCACCGGATGGAACGAATGGACCTCGGGTATGTGGACGAAGGCCGACGGCTGGAGCGACCCTCTGTCGTTTGTCGACCAGTTTGACCGGGACCATAGCCGGGATATTGAACCTACCAAGGGCTGGGGTGACAAAGGTGATGTGTATTACCAGCAGCTTGTCGACAACGTCCGCCGTTATAAAGGGATGGCGAAGCCACAGGCAGCCTCCGGCCCTAAAACCATAGAGCTTGGCAGGGCAGGGGAGTGGGACAATGTAATGCCTGAATTCAAAGCCTATCGTGGAAACACTTTTCATCGTGACCACCGGGGGCGCTACAACAAGTATTACACCAATACTTCCGGCCGAAACGACATAGTCGGGTCGAAAGTGGCACATGATGGTGACTGCGTCTATTTCCGCGTGGAGACAGCCGACGCCCTTACTCCCTCTACTGACCCGAATTGGATGATGCTGCTGATTGATATTGACCGAGACAAGACGACCGGCTGGAACGGTTATGACTTCATCGTCAACCGCAGGTCGCCGGAAACCGATGCCGCATATATTGAAAAGTCTGCGGGAAGTTCATGGGAATGGCAGCCTGCCGGTAAATGCCGGTATGCGGTCAACGGAAATGTGCTTGAGATTGCGATTCCAAAAAATCTTCTCAATGTTGGTGAAGAGCTCAGCTTTGAGTTTAAGTGGAATGACAATATGCAAGCCCCGGGCGACATCATGGACTTCTATGTTAACGGTGACACAGCACCCGGTGGACGATTCAATTATCTGTATGAATCATCGCCTCTGTCTGTCTCGAAAACTGAACTTACCAATGGTGATTAACTTCCATTTTAATGGTAATACATGTTGCATAAGTTAATGCTGACGATATATGATATATTTATAAGCATCTGTAAAATAGATGGTTAATATGCCGTTGGCACATATTGCAAACAAAGATGATAAAAAATTGAAACAAATATAAATAAAGTTGAAACTACGAGAAAAGCATATAAGTAACGTAGGTGTTAACTTTGCGTACCAACTTAAACAACCAATCATGACCTACCATCAAAAACACTTCATTGCGCTTTGCATGGCTACGCTGCTCTGGCTGGTTTCCATACCGGCCGTATGGGGTGCAGACATCCCCATAGTCAGCGGTACAGTTATCGATGGAGAAGGTGAGCCCGTCATCGGAGCCACTATCCGCGAATTGAACACGTCGAACGCGACGTTTACAAACGTAGACGGCGAGTTCACTCTCAAACTGACATCCAAGAGCCCTGTATTGGAAATTAGCTTCATCGGCTATAAGACCGTAAAGCTACCCGTCACCTCACCTACTGTCAATGTGACTATGGAAACTGAATCCACCGAGCTTGATGAGGTGGTTGTCGTTGCTTACGGTCAGCAGAAAAAAGTCACAGTGACCGGTTCTGTCGCAGCCGTAGGCTCTGCTGAAATCAAGAAATCATCCGAACCTAACCTTGCAGCCGCGCTCTCAGGCAAGCTCCCGGGTCTTACGACCATGCAGCAGAGCGGTGCTCCCGGCGAGGACGATGTGAAGATGTTCCTTCGTGGCGCGGCTACTACCAACGGAACTTCTCCGCTCATCCTTGTCGATGGTATCCCCCGCACGTCGATGAGCGAAATCGACCCGAACGAGGTGCAGTCGATCAGCGTGCTCAAGGACGCATCATCGACAGCCGTCTTCGGTGTACGTGGTGCTAACGGTGTCATACTTATCACTACCCGCCGCGGCGAGGAAGGTAAGGTGAACGTACACGGCCAGGTTACCTACTCGATGCAGAAATTCAACTATTGGCCCGAAGGACGCCATTCTTACGACTTTGTCCGTCTTGCCAACGAAGCCGCGCTCAATGACGGCGGTGTGCCAAAGTATACCGACGCGCAGGTTGCCATGTATGACCTCTGGAAGACCGGTGGTTCTAACGATCCCGCTATCCGTTACTGGTATCCCGACACGGACTGGGGTGATGTCTATCTCAAAGACCATTCAAACATGGTACAGGCCAACGTCAACATTTCAGGCGGTTCGAAAAAACTTAAATATTTTGCAAGCGCCGGTTATGTATATCAGGGAGGTATGTATAAGACGGAGTCAAAAGACGTGCTCGGCTACGACCCGCAGTCAAAAATGAACCGCTACAACATCCGCACAAATCTTGATTATAATTTCAACAGTTGGATAAGCGCGTCGCTCGATGTAAGCTCGTCAATCAAGAAGACCAATCAGGCTGCGGCCAATATGGCCGGTGCTGACACCTCCGGTCTTCGTTGGGCGGCTTTGACATCGAAGCCCACTGTCCCCGGTCCTCTCACAATAGCCGGTAACGAGTCAAACGGATTTGTCGTGTCGGAAGGTGTGCGTGACGACGGTTCCCTCGCTCTCCACTATGTGAAAGGCAACCGCGTCGTACAGGACAATGAGCTGTCTCTCGCCCAGTCGGCCTACGGTCAGCTCAACCGTTCGGGCTACAAGCTTCTTGTCGAAGCTTCGGCCAACGCCATTGCGACTCTCAATTTCAATCTCGACCGTGTGACCAAGGGTCTTTCGGCGCGTGGTGTCATCTCGTTTGAAACCTATGCCCAGCAGCTCACCATGGGAAGCAAGGATTTCTCTGGTTACCGCTATGACCTCAATCCCGGTGGCTATGACCATCCGGTCTTCACGATGGAAGGCAATTCGGAGGATGACGGACAGCTCGCTCTCTCGCGTGCCGACGTGAGCCGCTGGTTCATGAATTTACAGGCTCAGGTCAATTATAACCGCACATTCAATAAAGTCCACAATGTGACAGGCATGCTTCTCTTCCAGCGCGACGAGAAGGAAAACATCCTCGGATCCATACCTTATAAGATGATCGGTCTCGCCGGACGTTTCACATACGCCTTCGATTCACGCTATCTCGCGGAAGTCAATATCGGCTACAACGGTTCTGAGCAGTTTGCTCCCGGCCACCGTTTCGGTTTCTTCCCGGCATTCTCACTTGGCTGGGTGGCCTCAAATGAAAAATTCATGCAGCCCCTCGCTGAAAGCGGATGGCTGACCAAACTCAAATTCCGTGCGTCGGTCGGTAAGGTCGGTAACGACGAGCTTTATGCCGGAGTCGATGAAGCCGCCCGCCAGAAGCAGCGCTTCCTCTATCTTGACAACAATTCAAAAGTGCCGTTCATTTTCCACGCTCAGGATGCCATCATGATTCCCGGCTCGCTCACAAGTGCAGGCGACGGCACAGGGGTCATCTACGAGAGCCTTATCGGCAACCCCGACATTCACTGGGAGACGGCATGGAAGCAGAACTACGCAGTCGATTTCACCATGTTCCGTAATCTTGACGTGACCTTCGACTGGTTCTATGAGAAGCGCTCCGACATCCTCATCTCTCGCAATACCATCCCGAGTCTCGGCGGTCTTACGTCCACGCAGCTTCCCCGCTCAAACTTCGGTAAGGTCAAGAACACCGGTTATGAGATTTCGGCCCGCTACAACTATTCAGTTAACCGTAACCTTGATTTCTTCCTCACTGGAAACTTCTCTTATGCAAAGAACACGGTTATCGATGCCGACGAAGTGTTCCTTGGCGAAGACTACGCCTATCCCTACCGCACTGAAGGTTTCAGCATCGGTCAGCAGTTCGGTTATCTGATCGACCGTTCTGTCAATCCGGAGCTCGGCCTCGACGGCACGGGTTTCTATAACTCCGACGAACAGATTGCACAGCGCGGTCTCACCTATTCAGGCATTCAGCCCAAACGAGGTGACTTTATCTACGAGGATCTTAACAACGACGGTATTATAGACCAGAAAGACATCGCTCCTATCGGTTATTCAAGCCTTCTGCCCCGTATATCCTACGGTCTGACTTTCGGAGGCAACGCCTATGGCTTCGACTTCTCTGTCATGCTTCAGGGTGTGGGCAAATATACCCGCTACTTCGGCAGCCAGGTGATGTATGAAGGTTTCGGAACCGTGTTTTTCTCTGATATGTGTGACAACCGCTGGAGCGACGAACGCTATGCCGCCGGGGCGAATATCACCCACCCGCGCCTCTCGCTCGTCGACACTTCGAGCCACACGGCTAATGACTACTACACCATGGACGCATCCTATATCCGTCTGAAAAACCTTACTATCGGCTACACTCTGCCACAGAAACTGACAAAGAAGATCGGTATGAACAATGTGCGCATCTACATGAGCGCCGATAACCTCCATACGTGGAACAAGCTCCACACAAAGATGATTGACCCGGAGCAGAACGGCTTCTCATCCTATCCTCTCATGAAGACCTATACTGCCGGACTCTCAATTGACCTTTAAAACCTACCCAACACCATTTCAGATCATGAAAAAGCATTTTATCAACATATTTTTAGCAGTCTCGGCGATTTGTGGCTCAGGGTTGGCTCTATCCTCTTGTCAGGACGACCTCGACGTGACCCCTGACGGCCGTATGACGCTCGACGTGGTGTTCTCGACCCCTGAGAATACCAAGGACTACTTCGCATCGGCATGGGCTCACGTTCCGCAGAAGATGTTCATGTATTACTTCTTCGATAATTTCCTGATTGACATGGCCGACGAGGGATGGTCGACTGCCGAATACCAGCCCCTTATCATTTCAGACCTCTATGCTGGCAACTGCAACTCGACAAAACACCGCTTTGAGTGGGACGAAACAGCCCAGGGTAAATGGGACGGTGGCTACTGGGTGCGTTACTGGTCGATGATCCGTATCCTCAACAACTGTCTGAAAAATTTCCCGCAGGCTTCTTTCGAGAGCGAGTCGGAGCGTGAACTTTGTACTGCCGAAGCCCGTGTCCTCCGCGCTTTCTACTATCTCCAGCTTGTGAAATTCTATGGCGACCTTCCAATCGTCACCGATGTGCTCAGCGTGAATTCATCTTATTCAGGCATGGAGCGTAAGCCCGCATGGGAAGTGCTTCAGCACATCGTCAGCGAGTGTGAGGCTGCGCTTGAATCTCCCAACCTCCCGTGGAACATAACCGCTGTCCAGCAGAAAAACCGCATGACCAAAGGCATTGCCTGCGCTATTATCTCCCAGGCATCGCTCTTCGCCGCAAGTCCCCTCTTCTGCAAGGATCAGGAACTCTGGCCTTATGCCTATGAGAAAAATAAAAAGGCATTTGACCTCCTTAAAGCCAACGGTTATGAACTCTACACCCATCTGGTCGACAGTAAGGCTTATGCCAACTGCTATCAGGAATATTTCGCATCGCGCAGCTATGCCGGTTCGAAAGCCGATGATAAAGAGACCATCTGGGGTAGCCCTCTCAACTGGGGTGTGAACCACTCGACCATCAATGGTGTGCCTATCTTCGCTGTCGAGACCCATCAGGCCGGTTGCATTCCGACTCAGGAACTCGTCGACGCCTACGATATGCTCGCCACCGGCGAACCTATCTATGATCTCGCCAATCCCTACACCGATGAGAAGCATTCCGATATCAATCTCAATGCCAAGTCGGGTTATGACCCGGAGAAACCCTATGTGGGCCGCGACCCGCGTTTCTATGCTTCGGTTATCTACAACGGCTCAAAACTCAACACCGGTGTGCTCAACAAGACTGTCGAGACATGGAACAACGAGACCACATGGGACGGTAAGCCCAGCGGTTATACTAGTGGCAGCGGCAACGCGAAGATCGACATCACATCGCAACGCTACACACGCACCGGCTACTATAACAACAAGTATCATACATATAAAGTGACCCCCGGTCAGATGAAGGACGAAGGTAACTGGAAGTACTACCGACTTGGAGAGGTTTATCTCAACCTTGCGGAGTGTGCAGCCGAGACCAACAAGATTTCCGAGGCCATGGAACTCGTGAATGAGATCCGTCACCGTGCGGGCTTCGATCCGTCGGTCGACAAGACTGCTTCCGGCCAGCAAGAAGCCCGTCTGATTGTCCGTCACGAGCGTCAGGTAGAGCTCGCATTCGAGGAACACCGCTACTTTGACTGCCGCCGCTGGGGCACCGCCTACGAAGACATTAAAGAGGAACGCTACAACACCGGCATGTGGATTCACAAAAACGGATCCAAATATGTCTACACCCGCTTCCCTCTTGGCAAGGACCAGGGCAACGGCCTGAGCAAATATTGCTCGGCGGCTAAATACCGTCTCGTGCCCATCCCTCTCAAAGAGGCGAGCACGCTCGGTTCGCTCACCGGTTTCGGTGCAGACTACTGGCAAAACCCCGGTTGGGAGTAATCCACACAACAAACCTACACTATCATGATTCACAAGAAAAATATAATTCCGATATTTCTGGTATCAGCCTCGCTCTCAGCGATGGCTGCTACCGAGCCCGACACCATTCCCTATGGTCAGCAAGAACTTCAGGCTGCATTCGGCTATCAGGATACGCGTGACAGCTACACCGGTGCCCAGTCATCAGTAAAAGCTGAGGAGATTGACAAATGGAAGGGGACATCACTTGAAAGCGCCATTCGCGGAAAGCTCTCAGGCTGGTACAACGGTGTGGTCCGTGGCCAGAGCTCTCCCTACAGCACTGCCGCTCTCGTTGTCCTTGACGGGATTCCCATGCCTTTCCTTGCTCTCGCCGATCTCGACCCGACTACTATCGGTGAAGTGACCATACTTAAGGATGCGGCCGCCAAGGCTCTCTACGGCCCCCAGGGCGCGCAGGGCGTGGTGCTCGTGACCACAAAGCACGGCAAAAACAATTCGATGGATGTCAGCGTCTCGGCCAATATCGGCATCGAGAAGGCTACCCGCAACCCCGACATGCTCAATGCCTACGGTCAGGCCCTGCTCCGCAACGCTGCCCTTACCAACGACGGTCTCGTCCCCAAGTTCACGGCCTCGCAGCTCAATGCATTCAAGGACGGTACGGGTACTGACAACGACTGGCGTGACATGTATATGGACGACATGCTCTTCCAGAAGTATAACGTCCAGGTCGGCGCCGGCTCTGAAAAGGTCCGTTTCTATATTAATGTGGGCTTTTCACGCGAGTCAGGCCGATACAAGGCCACTTACGACGACAAGTATAATCCTTCGGACTATACCAACCGTTTCACCGTGGTCTCCAACCTTGATGTCGACATCGCTCCGTGGCTGCGTGCCTTTGCCAACACCAATATAGGTGTGCGTCGCGTCAATGCTTCCTATCTCGGTGGCACTGAAATCTATAAGCTCCTCTACACGACTCCCAACTGGGTTGAGGACGGCGTTCTCCCTGATGGCGGAGTCATCACTAACGAGGGTTATCCCAACCCCATCCGTGGTGCCATCAACTATAGTGGTGTCAATCAGATGACCCGTACTGACCTCGCAGCTAACATCGGTTTTGACCTCAAGCTCGACTTTATTACCAAGGGGCTGTCGTTCAAAGGCATCTTCGGCTACAGCTCGATCTACAACGGCATACGCGGAGGTATCCATGACTATGGTCGCGTGGTCTACAATGACAACACCCAGTCCTACGTGCCGTGGGGCAGCAATGTCGAGACCCCTCTTTCATGGGCCAAGGGTACCACCACCAACTATTACATGGATATTCAGGCCATGCTTGACTACCACCGCATCTTTGCCGAGGACCATTCGGTCGACGCTCTCATCCACTACACCTCTGAAGATTATCGCGGTGACTCCGAGAAGTGGTACAACTACGCCTTCATTCTCCCGACCAATCGTATCCAGCTCGCCGGTGAGGCAAAATATGGTTTCAAGAACCGTTACTTCCTGCAGTTTGACTTCAACTATTCAGGCTCTGAGATGATGGCCGAGGGACACCAGTTCCATTTCTCGCCCACCGTGTCGGCCTCATGGGTCCCCTCGGAAGAAAGCTGGTTCAAGAACGACTATGTGACCTATCTCAAGCTCCGTGCGTCATACGGTGCTCTCTACTATGACTCGCTCCGCGATCAGGATTCCCGTTACCTTTATAATAATGTGTATCGTGCGTCGGCCGGCGGTATCGCAGGTATCTATTCAGGCTATGGTGTGCTCAACATGCGCCGTGGCAATCCCGGAATCGGCTGGGAGAAGTCAAAACAGCAGAACTATGGCTTCGACCTCGGCATCTGTGATAAATTTTATCTCAACTTTGACTACTGGCGCACCAATCAGGAAGGTGTCCTTCTCCAGTCTGAACTCATTCCGACACTCGGTGGCGTGACGGCCAATAACCGCCCCTTCACCAATTCAGGTAAAGTGTTCAACAACGGTATCGACCTCGGTCTTACCTACAGCACCGTCCTTCCCTGCGGACTCGGCATCACCGCCTCCGGCCAGATGGGTTGGAACAAAAACCATTGGGTGACGGCCGAAGAGCTCTCGTATGCCGACGCAGGCTATGCATATCCTTATCGTAAGACCGGCTACGCCATCGGTCAGCAGTGGGGCTATCTTGTCGACGGTTCAAACGGTTCGATTTTCTACAATTCACAGGACGAAATCGACAAGTCGGGTCTCCGCTTCACAGGTAAGCAGCCTCGCCCCGGCGATCTTAAATTCCAGGACCTCAATAACGACGGCGTTATCGACGAAGGTGACTACGCACCCCTCGACGGCGCTTACACCATGCCCCGCATCGAATACGGCGCATCTGTCCAGCTCGACTACAAGGGCTTTGACCTCTATCTTGATTTCGTTGGCGAGGGCGACCGCTCAGTGCTCCTCAACAAGAGCGTCGGCGTGGCTGAATTTGTCGACGGCGTGACCACCGAGGGTGTCTACATGCCACTCCATCAGAGCGCATGGACTGCCGAACGCTATGCCCAAGGCAAACACATCGCTTATCCGGCCCTCTCATCGTCGGCATCGTCAAGCCTTCAGCCTAATTCATTCTATGTGTCGAAGCTCGACTATCTCCGTCTGCGCAATGCCACTATCGGCTATTCGCTCCCCGACAAGATTGTCTCACGCATAGGCATGTCAAAACTCCGCTTCTACGTCTCGGGCCAGAATCTCTTTACCTGGGACAATATGAAGTTCGACGGTCTTGACCCTGAGGTTACCCAAGTCTACACAAAAGTTTATCGCTCGTTTAACTTCGGCCTTAACATTAACTTCTAATTCAGACCTACACCAATGAAACACTATATCAGGACTATCCTGCCGCTTGCCGCACTGGCTGTAGCAATGGCCTCGTGTACCGAAATCAACGACTATCCCGACGGCTCTATAAACTTCGACGACATATTCCAGAGTGAGATTCAGACCGCAGGCTGGCTCAACAACTGCTATGTGCCAATGACGAGCGCCTCGTTTGGATCGGCCTATGGAACCAACAAATCATTCCTCGATGCCGCCACTGACAATGCTCAGGATGTCGACGACGTGGAAGGCGGTCCTATCGCCCAGTGGAACAATGGTCTCGCCACCATCTCCAACAATCCCCTGACCGCGCTCGACAAGTGGGAGAAATACTACGAGGGCATTGCAAACTGCAACATACTTATCCACAACATCGACAACGCTTATATCCTTGAGGAGGGCAACCGCCTCCGATACCGTGCCGAAGCCTTCGGCCTGCGTGCCTATTATTATCTGCAGCTTGCAAAGATCTATGGCGGAGTGCCTCTGATTCTCGATCAGAAAGACGATTCGGATTATGATTATTCGAAAGTCCGTCCCGCAAGCTTTTCGGATGTCGTGCGTCAGATTATCTCCGACTGCCGTGAGGTGCTTGCCTGCGACTATGTCGACTGGCGTTCCGGCTCGTCCGACAGCGATCTCAAGCGCATCAACAAGGCCATCGTGAGCGCCATCATGTCTGAAGCCGCTCTCTATGCTGCCTCGCCTCTCAACAACGACGGCACTGTCTCGTGGACCGAGGCTGCTGAAATATGCAAGAGCGCTCTCGACGACTGCGTGAGAAACGGCTATGCGCTCTTCACCGCCAAGCCCGCTTCATCAGCCAATGAGAACCTTATCTCAAACTGCGCCTACGACCTCCTTTTCCAGCGGAAACCCGATGTCAACGGCACAAACGACAAGGAAACCATCCTTGGCATATCGCAGTGTAACGTCTGGCAGTACAACACCGCCCCCATCCTCTCCGGACATCTCCGCGCCGGTTCATGCCCCTCTCAGGAGCTGATTGACTCCTACGAGACCATCGACGGCAAGCTTCCCATCCTCGGCTACTCTGATTCCGATCACCTGCAGCCCATAATCAATCCTGAGGCCACCCTCTACGATGAGGCCAATCCCTATGCAAACCGCGACCCCCGTCTCAAGTCGACGGTCTACTACAATGGCGCCCACGTCCATCTCCTCGACAACCGTCCCCAGCCTACCATCTACACGGGTGAAGGGTCGAAATACAATGCCTCGATGACCAATATCCTCTACACCCGCACCGGATATTATCTCCACAAGTATTTCAACATCACTTCGTCGCGCACGGCGCAGATGGACGGCTACTATCGCGTCTATCGTCTTGCCGAACTCTATCTCAACTATGCCGAGGCTGCCAACGAGGCATCTGTTGCAGAGACCGCGCCAAACGAGGCTGTCGATGCCGTCAATACAGTCCGCGCACGTGTCGGCATGCCCCGGCTTGCCTATGGCATGAGCAAGGATGATTTCCGCACACGTGTCCGCAACGAGCGCCGTGTCGAGCTGGCTTTTGAGGATCACCGTTTCTTTGATGTCCGCCGCTGGAAGATTCTTGACGAGACCGGGACTGTGACCGGCATGCGTCCCGTCGGCGAAACGATTACAAAACTTGCCTTCAACTCAAACGGCGATCTCGACTTTGACCGCGATGAGAACGGCAACTTTATACCTGATCCTGAAAACGGAATAGAATACCGCACCTGTACTGGCTACCAGCGCTACGTCGTGAATCATCGCACTGCCACTACAGACAAATTCCTCCGTTGTCCCGTCCCCGGCAAGGAAGCTACTGCCCTGCAGTTGGCTACCGGCCAGAAATTCCAGAATCCCGGATGGTAAGATATTCATCCGGTCATTGAACCGACCCATTTTTTTGACGGAGGGCATGCAGAAATTGCCCGAAGCCCCACACCGTGAGTAGATTACCTGTCTCTAAGTGCTTTCATGTATAATTTACCGCCGAGAAGCTGTTCTGAAGCCTTCTGTCAAAAAAACTCCAAACCTTAACATCAAACTCAATTTCTAAAAACAACAAAACATTAACCTTAAAACCAAATCTTATGAAATTAAGAGCTTTACTACCGTGCGCGTTTATCGCTGCTTCTCTTACGGCTTCTGCTTCATTCCCGCTCCAGTTCCGTGATGGTAACAACATGGCCCCTGACGGTGGCGGTCACATGGACTTCCCTGTGGTAGACGGCACTAAGACCGATACTTACTACGGAGATCCCCTTTTCAACGAAGATGGCTCGATCACACTTACAACTAATTCGGGTGCAACCGGTGGTGCAGCATATTTCCGCACTGTCAAACTGACTGAGGAATGCCCCGGTGACTATACCGTGCTTGCTTTCGAGTACAAAACCAACCGTCCAATCAACAATCTTGTGATCTGGAAGCACGAAATAGCCAACACCCACAATATTATTAACGGTGCGCTTATGACCGTTTCTGATGAATATCAGACTCTCTACGCTCCGATTGACCGTAATGAAGGGTGGGGAAAGCCCAAGCACTATTTCTGGATCAATACAAACGATCCCAACAAAGCTGAGGGCTGGGAACTCACAGTAAAGAATATACGCCTTCTCACTCTTACGGAGGCCGCTGCTGAATCCGGAGCTGCTACCGGTGACATTGCAGATGCTTTCACTCTGCCTAATGCGGACTTCAGCCGTGATGTCGACGCAGATATGGATGGCAATGACATTTATGTCCGTTCAGGTGATAACCCTCTGCTTGCAACTTCACAGTTCATAAAGACTCTTCCTGGAACTGCCACAACATTTGCGTTTGATTATAAACTTACCGGTCACGATGTGACTCCGGCCATTCACCTCGTAAAGGATGGTCTTCCTAAGAAGACTGTCAAGCCTGCAACGCTCACTGGTCTCGGTGACGCTGATCCCTACGAGGCAGAATGGAAGACTGTTAAGTTTGACCTTGCTGATGCAATCAAAGAAGTTGATTTCGCATCGTCTTTCGGCTCTATGGACTACCTCTGGCTTCAGTTCCTTGAACTTGACAAAGATGGGCAGATGATGTGGATTAAGAATCCCCGTTGGATCAACACTGCTGAGACTTCTGCTATCGAGGATATTACCATCGCTCCCGAACGTCCTGCTGATGACCGCATCTTCAACATCATGGGTGTAGAGTGCAAGGCTCCTCTTGCCCCCGGTATCTATATCCAGAATGGCAAAAAGTTTATTGTAAAATAAGCTGATAAAAACGCCTGCTGTTTTGTCTGTCCATTGACCGGCAATCCAATTTAATCCATATCGGGCGGAAGAACAAGAACCCCGTTTGTTTTTAGGTTCTTCTGCCCGATATTTTTTTAACCCCTCTTCCTCTCAACAAACAAACCCCATGAAAATCAGATTGCTTTTAATGGCTTTAGCCATTTCCTTGCCATTGATGTCCATGGCTCAGGGCTATCCAATGAAGATTGCTGAGATTCCTTCTAACTCGGGTTTCTCGTCTGACTATGATGCCTCTACTGATACCTGGACTCTGACATGTGAGAGAAACGACGGCGCAGCCTACATACCTTTCTTCAGACTCAATGCTATTACCGAGGCTGTCCCGAAGGAATATACCTCCTTGTGCTTTGAGTATCGTTCGACTAACGATATTAACACTATCGACATGGTTATGTATAAGGTCTTTCTCGGTTCTGCTACTCGAACTCAGGTATTAGATCGTACGATGAAAGCTACTGACGAGTGGAAAACATACCGTGTCGATCTCTCTACGCAGAGGGCAGCCTCTACTGTTCGTTTCCTTAACAAGGCCGGACAATATCAGGATATTCGCTTTTCCGGTCTACCTGTAGGTGGAGCAATCCAGGTACGCAATATCCGCTATGATGTAAACGAATTTCCTTTTAAAGACTTGAATATCAGTGCTGGTACTGAGAGTCTCATTGAAGCTGAGGATTTTAACGGTGCTGCTGACTCCAAGTCGGGACATTCAGCCCGTAATAACCAGTTGCCGGAACTCAACACGTTCTATACTCATCCTACAGGAAAGTATTTCCCGATTTATGCATGGGGCTCTGTCGATTTCGAGGGTGGCAAGGGTGATGAAGCACCCGCTTTCCTCCAGAAGCAGTATCAGGAACTCTGGGATTGCGGCTTTACCATCACCCAGGGTACAGCATGGCCCGGTGTCGACAAGGCTTTCCTTTTCGACGGTCAGGAAGTCAACGGAGTGAAAATTAATCTCCGCGAGGGCACTGAACTCAGCATGATTTGCAAGGCCGGTCTCAGCAACTATAATGAAATACAGTCGACTGTCAGCTCTGCCAAAAGTTCCGACCGTCTTGGCGGCTGGTTCATCATGGATGAGCCTCATCGCAAACATTTCCCGCAGATGACACAGAAAGTCAACTGGATCCGTGAGCTCGACAAGGAACATCTTCTCTATGGCAACCTTCTGAATATCAGTACAGATATGTCTGCTATCGGCTTCACGAGCTACGACGAATATGTCCATACGTTTATGCGCGAGGTCGGGACTGGCTTTATCAGCTATGACTATTATCCGGTCCGTCAGTATGATGACACAAAAGAAATCTACATCGAGCCTGATTTCTTCAATAATCTTGAGGTCGTCTCGAAGCTTGCCAAATACTATCACACTTCGTTCTGGGCATTCGCCCATTCTGTCGCTTCAAATTGTGGTAAGGTCGGGGTTTCATATCCGACTCCCGAAGAGGATCACATGCGTGTGCAGATTTTCGGTAATCTTGCCTATGGTGCGCAGGGTGTGCAGTATTTCACCTACAAATGTCCGACTCCCTACGACGGTTATATATATTATGATGCGCCGATTGATGTCAATAATGAGAAGACCCCCGTATGGTATATGGTTCAGAACATCAACCGCGACATCCACGCTCTGACATGGGTATTCCTTGGCGCTGAATTCCTCCGCGCTGGTCATACGAATGCCACGACTCCGATGGGCTGCACCCGTCTGACCAAGGACATGCTTCCCGAAGGCATTAATTCAGTGACTTCAGACGGACAGGGTGTATGCGTGTCAATGCTTAAAAACGGTAAAAACCTTTTCATGATGGTGCTCAACGGCGACATCCACAACACGCAGAAAGTCACTATCGAAAAGGATATTGCTGTCAAACGCGTCATGATGGACGGTACGACTGAAGCCGACGCTGCCGGAACGAAGGAATATGAGCTTACTCCCGGACGCTTCGTGCTTTATCTCGTCAGCGAGAATGAAGCTGAGACCGAGGTGGCCGATGTCCCCTTCTATGAGACATCTGATTATCGCGACGATGCCGACGACGTGTTTATCACTCCTGGTCAGAACGCTTCGGGCGGTCACTATATCTCGGCCATGGGCGACCCGCGCTGGAACGGTTACTCGGCAATCCTTCCCACCAATGGCGACCGCACAATCTCGCGTGAGGATGCTATAGCCAACTGGGGTTCGGTGTTCAACTACACTATTAATGTCCCGACAGACATGGATGTCGACATCTCTGTCAGGCATGCAGTGCCCTGGAGCGAATACGGACGTGTCGCCTCGGCAGGCGTGGCCCCTGGCTACCAGTATGTCGTTGACAGCAACCCCACTCTTAACTGGCCCAGGCAGTATGCGGCTTCGATGGTTCTTGCCATTGACGGCAAGGAACTCACTCCCGCCGACCAGCCGCTGCGCCCCGCAGTTCCCGCAGTTTTCAGTGAGGACGGCGCAGAGTTCGATGCCATCCTTGCCGACAAGGACCGGTGGATTTCGACCAAGGAAGCTGACGGCAGCACCTCAAACGTGCTCTATTTCTGGCCAAAGTCGGGCAGCGACGACGGTCTGACCCCGGTCTATAACGAAACGCCTGACTATCGCGACGTGAAACTTAAGGCCGGCACGTATAAGCTCACAGTAACCTCGCTCTGCTATCCATGGCATTTCGACAACCTGCTCATCACTCCTGCCGGTGCTCAGAGCGCCATTGACATCATCGGTGAAGACGAGCGTCCGGCTGACAACCGTATCTTCAACCTGATGGGCATCGAATGCAGAGAGCCTCTCGCCCCCGGCATCTATATCCGCAACGGCAAAAAGTTTATCGTGAAATAAACGGTTGAATAACCTCCGTCACCCCTACAGGCAAAAGGGCATAATGTGCGATTAAAAGCCTTTATGCCCTTCTGCTTTAGAAATATCAATCCATAAAATTTAAAGAATAATGATGAGACTTAATAAATGTCTGCTATGTGTCATGGCTGCCTGCTCGTTATTGCTTTCTCCGGCTCTCAGGGCTGAGAATGTGACCATTGACGGCAAATCATATCAGATGGACCGCCTGATTGAGCGGCAGATCGGGCCGGGTACGACCTATCTGCGTCTCCGCCTGCCTGAAATACCCCTTAATGTCAATATGGTCATCGCCGACATGACCAATGAATATGTGCGCGTCGAAAATTCTGTGGCCAACGAAAGTGCCAGGGGTACTGAAAAGATTGTCAGCGCCGCCTCGCGCCTCTCAGTGCCGGGCCACAAGGCCATTGCCGGTCAGAATGCCAACTTCTGGGCAGTGACCTCGCAGAGCCCCGACGGCAAGCTCTTCTCGTCGCAGACACGCAACGCCTCCATCCGCAACGGCAAGATGGTCACCGAATGCAACATGGCTTCGGAAATGGCCTTCGGAGGCCCGTTGCAGGTGACGGGTCTCATGGGCATATCGCCTGACAAGGAAGTCTACGTAGATTACTGCCAGCCGACCATGGTGATGCGTATCAACAATGGCATAGCCCTTTACACCGTCAGCCAGTGCAACAAAGGTGTGCACCCCGACGAGATAGCTGTATATAACAGTTTTTATGGTGCTGACACCAAGTTCCGTCCCATCTCGTCGACTCTTGATTCAAAGGGTTTCTATCAGCTCGCCGACGGTGGCGATGCCACTGAAGTCATCCTCGACCTTGCCGAGGGTGAGGAGTGGATGGGAGGACGCTTCATCAACTTTACGGTCAAGGAAATCCGTACAGATGCCGGGACAGGGACTCTCGGAGCTCATGATCTCGCGATAGTAGGCCGTGGCAACGGGCGCACGAAGCTCGCAAATGTCAAGGTCGGCGACACAGTGTCGCTTAAATATGCGTTCCAGTTCTCTCCGTCGTCATCTCCGGCCTATCCGCTTGTGGAGACAGCTATCGGCGGCAATCTGCTCATGATGCGTGACAGCGAGGTGCTTTCACTTTGCAGTGCTTCTGACTATGACAGCATGACCTATCCACGTTCGCTCTATGGGACATCGGCTGACCATAAGACTCTCTACATGATGGTCATCGACAAGTCGACTGATCCTGTCTACGGTAAGTCGGCCGGTCTTAACACTGCCAAGGCTGCCCAGATTGCACGTCATTTCGGCTGCACTAACATGATGCAGTGTGACGGCGGTGGCTCTGCCGAGATGTATGTCACCGACAGGATTGTCAACAAGACCACCGAATCGACCCCGCGCGCCGTGGCCAACTGTCTCATGGTCTTCGACAATTCGCCTTCAAGCTCTGAGGTGGCCCGGCTTATCGTCGACAGTCCCGACGAAATCATATCCCTCCCTGTGAGCACGACCTACACTCCCGATCTTCTCCTTTATAATGAATATGGTTCGCTTCTCGACGTGATTTCTTCAGGCTATACCCTCACGTGCTCCGACGGTCTGGGCACGGTCAATGGCTCTGCACTCACCACTTCTGCCACTCCCGCGTTCGGCACTATCACTATAACCTACGATGGCAAGAGCGTCACCCGTCAGGTATCTGTCGGGGGGGCTCTTTCGGCGATTGAAGGTATCGGTGCTGATGCCGATGCGGGTGTCCTGAAAGCCACACCATCGGCTGTTATGGCCGGCGGTCAGGTGGCCCTCGAATGTCCGTCGATGTCGGCTGTCGAGATTTACAATGTGTCGGGCCAGCTCATGACGCGCCGTGATTTTTCCGATACCGACAGCTTTGTCATTACAGCTCCCGCAGTCCCCGGTCTTTATATTGTCACTGCCATCACGAGCCGTGGACGTTTCTCGACGCGTCTGCTCGTCGGTTGAGTTACCCAAAAGCTAACTGTATTGTAATTACTCATGAAAAGATTTTTTATCGGCACACTGACGCTTTTAGTTGGAACGGCGTTTATGTATGGTGCATCCCGCGCTAAAGTCGACCGCTATCAGGCCGGAAGCCAGTATTATGCATATCCCGTTGACGATTCCAATGCGCCGCGGCTTACCGAGCCCCCGGCAGGTTATGAACCCTTCCACATAGAGCACTACGGACGTCATGGAAGCCGCTGGCTCACTGCCGACGAGCTCTATGTCCGTCCCGTCAGTTATCTCAGGCAGGCCGACATGAAGGGCAAGCTCACGCCTAAAGGCAAATCATTGCTCGGACAGCTTGAGGCCATAAGCGTGGCCGCTAAAAACAGGGCAGGGGAGCTGACCCCGCTCGGACACCGTCAGCATCGCGGAATCGCCCGGCGTATGGCAAAGAATTTCCCCGAAATCTATCGCGATGGCAATTACGTCAATGCCAACTCCACAATCGTTATCCGCTGCATTCTTTCGATGGCAAATGAGATTGCGGAGTTGCGGGCCATTCAGCCCGGTCTGGATATAAGGTGTGATGCTTCGATGACCACCCAGGACACTCTTAATTTCAACCATCTCGATGCGCCGGCCCAGCGGTTCGTGGCCAAGGCTACGGCAGAGGTGGCACAGGAGTTTGCCAGCCGCCCGCGCGACATCTCGTCGTTTACAGGACTGATTTTTAATGATGACGGATGGGCCCGTGATTCGATTGACAGCCGCAGTGTTTTCAAATCGGTCTTTGAAGTCGCCGCCAATTCCCAGAGCCATGACGGTCTCTACGACCTGTATGAATTCTTTACGGATAAGGAACTTGACGATGAATGGGTGGAGCGCAATGCCGACTGGTATGTGACAGCATGCAATACGCCCCTGACTTCAGGCCGTGTGCCTTATGAGCAGCGTCATCTTCTGCGCAGCATAATTGAGGGCGCTGACTCGGCGATGGTGTCGGGACGTGTCGGCGCTAACCTGCGGTTCGGCCATGAGTCTGTCCTGCTGCCGCTCATAACTCTCATGGAAGTCAATGGAGTCGACTACTCGACTTCCGACATGGATTCGCTTGCATCACACTGGCGCAATTTCGATTATTTCCCCATGGCCTCCAATATCCAGATGGTGTTTTACCGTCCTGTAAGAGAAAAGGCCGGACGCAATCAGCGAGGGCGGCGTTCGGCAAAAAATATCCGTAAAGACCATGGCCTCCCGTCCTCGTCTGATGCTTCCTCCGCCACGGGCGACATCCTCGTAAAGGTGCTTCTGAACGAAAAGGAAGTCCCCCTGCCCATAGAGACCTCGACCTATCCCTACTACCGGTGGGCAGACCTTCGTGCCTACTACGACGGCAAGCTCTCCTCCTTCCCAGTAATCTTCCCCGAATAGCCTCATTCTACGACCCATATGCGTAGATGGACCATGCCGTCTCCGAATCCGGTGGGACGGCAGATAAAAATGCGGTTGTTTAGCCAGTCGACATCCGAAGTTACCGGGGCTTCAAAGGTGGGGGAGGTGGTAAAATAGTCGCCTTTCTCACCCGACGTGCTTACGCCGGTGTTGCATACGTTGACAAGTTGCGAGCCTGATGTCCGCAATGTATAGACGGCGTTGAACTCCACTCGTCCGGTGATAGTGTCTATCGTCTGGTAGTCAGCGCCTCCGGGCAGGATTTCAGCATTGATTTCCCCCTCGACATTCCCTCCTGTAATCGGGATCACCACCCTCTTTCCTCCGGGGATGTTGCCGACATCCATGGCCTTGCCGCATATGGCATGAATGTCGAACACATGTCTTAGGACCGGTTGTTCGGCATGCATTACGGCGAACGCTGACAGGAGAAGAATAAGAGACTGATTGAAACGTCGGTAACTGTTCATTTTTTAGTGGGGAGCGTTTGGATTGGGATAATAAACTTCGGCAAAGATACGAAATTATTGCCGCCTCAGCGCATTATTATGAAGCGCACCACAAAAGTTTTATGTCTGACTTTTGGGGTGCGCTTCAATTGATGCCGGTCTGAATTTTGTTGAGCATTGAAAGACTCAGCAGATGGTAATGGTTATTTGTGGGATGTTTATTACAGCCAGCGGGCTATGCCTTGAGATTTTTACCGACGAGAAAAGCCTCGGCTATCGGCTCGCCCAATGTGCGGTAGACTTTCTTCTCCTGGTCGAAACATATGGGGTGGAGCATGCCGAAGTCGACTTTGCCGTCGGCATCGAGGATAGTGTCGTCAGCCACAGTCCGGACGACCTCGCCGACCACGCGTGTGCCTCCGTCGCCGTTGTCAGTCATCGACACGATCCTACATTCCATCGCTAAAACGAAGTCCTCGATAATTGGTGCATCGACCATCTTGCCTTTCACTACCGACGAGTTGACATGAACCAGCTTGGGCTCGTTGTGACCCGACACGATACCGAGATAGTCTGCAAGTTCTACGCGCTCGGCGGTGGCGATGTGCACGGTGAATGCCTTTTTTAGACGCATGTTTTCCGTAGTCTTGTGGTTGGATGAGATGTTCAGGGCTATCTGTTTGTCCCAGCACTGGCCGCCCCAGGCTACATTCATGGCGTCTGCGACACCGTCCTTATCATAAGTGCCGACAATAAGAACCGGTAACGGGGCTATCACCGGACGTGCTTTTATTTCTTTCAGCATAGTACATATGTTTTTTAGTTTATAGTTCTGCCATCCGTTCGGACAATGGAGTCCGACCTCAAATTATAACCTGTGCATACATCCAAAAGTTTCAATTTTGACATTTATTGGGAAATGACAGAATGCTATGACGGAAAGGGACGCGCGGTTTCTCTAAATCTCCCCCTTTGCCTTTTGTAGTATATTGGCAAAGGTTTATGCGGATTTCTGTAAGTTGGGTGTATAGTTCATAAGTCAAATTATTGAGTCGGTGAGCGGATTGGCGATAGATTTCTTATAATTTGCAAATGCCGAGGACGAAGATGTGTTGGCATAGCAGTAGAGGCAACTGTGCGGACAAGTGTCATATGCACCGATGTCTTTTGAGAGGATACAGCCACAAGCCTTGTGCTGACCGCTGTCGGTTTTGGCGTTATAAAGGAAATTCTGCAGAATGGCATCATGTGGAGCAAGACGGCTTATAAGTTCGGGGTCGATGCAGCGGTTATGTCCTATACCATACTCTGAAAGGTCAATGCGTTCGGCACACGTCGCAAGCCTGAAACTCCAATTACTACGGTTCATAGCAGATAGTCGCGAGGCAAATTCAAGCATAGACTCTTCTTCCCATTCACGATAATTGATACCGCCTTGGCGAAGATTGCGCGACACTTTTTTATACGACTCAATGTCAGCGAAACTGAAAACGAGTTTTTCCGTATAACCGGCCAAGGCATCAGCGATGTGCGCGATTTTTTCAAGTAAGGTATCAACGCTTATTTTATCTGTAAGAATAAGCGGGTCAAAACGCCATACCACCCCACCAACGCCGATAGCATCAACGAGATGGCGGAAAGTATCTATCCTATGAGCCAGAGGAGGGACATTTGGCTCCATGCCTTCAGTCTCGTAATCGTTCAGTGTAAACTGGATATAACACCCTATACCTCGTTCTTTAAGCATAGGCAAATACGGAATCAGCGGTGCCGGATTTTTCGACCAGAAAACAACGAAACGGGTATTCACGAATGAAACATAGCTATACTGCCCCGAGAAAGGGTTCCGCCATCTGACATAGCCCTTGTCAAGCCTCCGGAAAAACCAGTCGGCATAAAACGCCGGAATGTCGGTAGCTCTGCTTGCCGATACAATCAAAGGGGCTTGGGCCAAAACTTTCGTCCCGTTATCGTTGCGTAAGGATATAGTCTGATGTTTTATCATGTTAGGATTATTATTGCACAAAGTTAGGTTCGATATGTGCAAAATCACATCACATCAAGATTAAAAAATTTTAAGACAGGGAATATTCGTCTTCTATGAAAAGTCACACATACTACGATTATCAGGATATTGCAAAATATGTAGTGTAATATGGAAAAATATATTTCACGGTCTGGCGGTGTAAAATCGAGTATAAACAACAATGGACAAGCAAATTAGGCGATGACAGACAATAAAAACAATTCCGAACCAGCTTATCCCAAATTACTGACAACACTGTTCAAAAATCACCAATTTTGAGAAGTAACGAGGCGATATTTCTCAAAATACATCATTTTTGAGAAGCTTCGGATATATGTTCGGAAATAGATTCAATGGGTTGGATGACATCTGCTGATTGAGAATCGGAAACACGAAGGAAAAGATTCATTAAGGGCAAGTTCATATAATAATGTGTCCTTCCAATCGTGATCTTGTTTAACAGCCCTAATTCAACCAATGCGTATTCACTAATTTAATTCAACCAACAAGTAATGTATTTAAGAAAATCTAGCATGAGTTATAGGTTGCTTTATTACTTGATGATGTAGTATATTACATTTCAAGAAAGGTAAATGACATATTGTCAGAATAATTCAGAGTGGGATCCGAAGCGGACGAGTTTGATAATGCCCTTTTCCTTATCCCACCAGATCAACAGTGTGTCGCTCTCAACATGACACTCCATATATCCCCTGTAATTACCCGTCAATATATGCGGCCGATTCTTCTCAGGAATAGGCAAGCCATTGACGAGCAATTTGAGAATCTCTTCCAGTTTGTCTATGACCTCCGCTTTATGCTTATATCGCTTAAGATCTTTCTTGAATTGAGGGGTAAGCTTAAGAGTATTCATAGAGAGTCAACGAAACTGCGGAAATTGTCAAGGTCAAGAGTTTCAAGATTGTCCGAGGTCTCCGCTTCCTTCATGGCCGCAAGTGTAGTCTTGTTGGGACGCTCTGCTACGAATGCCATCAGCACACTCTCCACAAGATTGTTTAGGCTGCGGTTATGGCGCTTGGCCTCCTCCTGAAGACGCTTCAGAAGATCCTCACTCAGACGGAAAGAAGTCTGTTTTCTGGTTATTGATGCTGTATTCATATCCAAAGATTATATTAGTAGTGCAAAGATAATGCATTTGTATAACACTTGCAAATCAAATCAAGTTTATTTCGATACTCACAAACCTCTGAGGAAAGTAAGAATTTAGCCAATAAAATCGCTAAAGTTGGCCAAGAAAATGTAATTTAGTCAGGAAAACTATGGGTTAAAACAGTGTAAAACAGCAATGGCCAAGAAAACCATTCTTTTCTTAGCCATTGATTATTAGGTGTTTATGTAGAATTTATTGCTTAATACTCCTCCTCGTTGAAGAAATAGGGTTAGGCTGATAGTCATAAAGTTATCATTTTGATATTTGTTTATATACAAACATATTTCACTATTTTAGACCTTAAAACGCCAGCCAATTATTATCATCTATAAACTTTTAGAGATTGAACAGAGATTGAATATAGTCCTCAAATTTGCATATCTTAGGATATTTGCCTAAATTCGCATTGACAAAACTATTGCAGATGCAACCATTTTGTCAATTAGATTTAAGGGCCGATTATGATTATAGAAAGACAACATTACCTCAATCAGTTGCTGGCAAAAAAATGGAACGGCAAAGTCAAGATTATAACCGGAATCCGACGTTCCGGAAAATCATTCCTGCTGTCTACCCTATTCAAAAGGAAGTTAATAGAAACCGGAGTGTCACCAGATGATTTTATCGAAATAGCTTTAGATCGCAAGTCAGACATAAAATTCCGTAATCCCAATCTGCTATATGATCATATAATGAAATTGACTCAGAATATGTCCCGAAAATTCTATATCTTTATTGATGAGATACAGTTATCTTATAAGATTAAGAATGACGAGATAGATGAAAATTTGGTGCCTGAGGAAGACCGCGAAATGCTATTTACTACTTTCTATGACATACTTAACGATCTTCTCAGTCGCCCAAATCTTGATATATATGTAACCGGATCCAACTCAAAAATGCTTTCGAAAGACATCGTGACCAATTTCCGTGACAGAGGAACTGAGATAAAGGTGTATCCTTTCTCATTCTCAGAGTTTATCACTATCTCAGATAAAGACAAATCCGATGCTTTTGAGGAATATCTGATGTATGGCGGAATGCCGTTGGCTGTTCTCGAGCCGGATGAAAAGGAGAAACGGAAATACCTTCAAGGACTTTTTGCCAATGTTTATATCAAGGATATCGTAGAACGCTATAATCTAAAAGACGAAAGCATTTTGAGTCCTCTTGTAGATTCTTTGGCCTCAGCAATCGGATCGCTGACCAACTCCAACAAGCTGGCAAATACAGCCGGATCTGCTTCGGGAAAGACTCCCTCCCATAATACAGTTAAAAACTATCTTCAATATTTGGAAGACTCCTATCTCTTCCAAAGTGCCAAAAGATGGGATGTCAAGGGGAGGAAGTATTTCGGAACTATTCAGAAATATTATGTCACGGACCTTGGACTCAGAAACGCTCGTCTGAACTTTCGTCAACAGGAAAGATCACACCTTATGGAAAACTTAATCTACAATGAACTTATCCGTAGAGGTTATTCTGTAGATGTAGGAATTGTAGAGGTGAGTCGTATAATTGATGGGAAAAGAAAATCGTCACAATATGAGATAGACTTCGTAGTCAATTTGGGAAATAATAAGGTTTATATCCAATCGGCACTACATGTTGACACGCCTGAAAAGAAAGCTCAGGAAACATTTTCATTAAGGAATACAGGAGACTTCTTTAAAAAGATCGTAGTGCTTGATGGCAATTCCAAATTATGGACAGATGAAGACGGAGTGACGTATGTTGGTGTAATACCTTTCTTATTGGATGACGTATTATCAGAATTAAGTTGAATTTTCTTATGAAAATTTCATTCCATCCACAACTATGAAAGTGTTTTCAAATCTTACGGAACTGCTCAGCCGCTTGCATACGGAGCGGAAGCTTCTCCATGAGCTTTTCCAGGCACGGCAAAAGTATGACTTCCGGTATGAGGACGCGCTGGAGTTTGTAAACAGCGAGCGTAACCTCCACCTTCTCATTGACTACGGCATTGTGCGACAAGAAGGTGAAATGCTTGAACTGGAGGAAACTTACCAACACTTTTTCGAGGAGATACTACAGCTCAATGAGAACATAACAAGCTCTACTGTCGAGGAGAATCTACGCCAACTTAAAAACAACATCGATTTCTATCTCAAGGAGCGTGCCAATCCTGACTCACAGCGCAAATATGTCAACATGATAATTCGCACGCTGCGCAACATCTCCTCTCAGTCAGCCAACAAGACAGTGGAGCTTAAGCGTGTAATCAACGACACTTACCGTCAGGAACGAAACTATGAGATCAAGCGTCAGAAACTTGAGGAATATCAGGCCACCCTCGAAAGCATCGCCTCGCTTATCCGCCGGACGGAACGCCTGCTTGAAGAGCGAAAGGATACTCTTGACGTAATGACACCGGATCAGAGAATCTCACGGCTCGTTACCGACGTAAGGTTGCGATTCAAGGACGTATTCCACTCTTTGATTGAACTGCAGCACACTATTCGCGACTACCTCCACCAGATAGATGCCCACAATAGAAAACTGAAGAAAATACGTAAGCTGAAATATCTTAAAGACCAGCTTACCTGGGAGAAAACCACGACAGTATGCCAGATGCTCAACGGATGCGCCCACCAGCTACTGGAGACTGCTACAAATTACTCCACCAGAGTATCACTGTCATTGCTGCGGGATACTGACACAGGGCCTGATATGATTTCAGCAGCACAAATCGCGATATCCAGAATAAAAAGGCCAAATGCTTCCATACAGATTCAGCTGAAAGCCGAAGAGCTCAATCCCGGATACATGATTGAGGACTTCGTCGATACTGACAAGATCGCCGAGGCATTCTTCGCCTCGTCCCGGGATCTCTATTCTTTCGTGAAAAGCTATCCCTACGAACGTCCTAAAGAACTGGAACAAAAAGTGGAATACTATACCGAGATAATACTCAACCATCATCCGCGCCTTCTTATCACGGAAGAATGGAGGACAGACGGCAATATCAACTACCCATTAGTATACAACATGCCATGAAATACGTACAGCAAGTTTTCGACAAATTAAGCCGAGGCGGCTTTATTTCCTCCGACAGCGCGGACGAAGTAATACGGAAGATTTTCATCGACCTCGAAGACCATAAAGAGGAATACTTCGCATATTTCGCAAAGATCGGATTCATTCTTGAAGAGGGCAACGGATACTTCTATTTCTCGAGGAAGGAGCCCAAAACAGTCTTGACAGATAAACTGAAAAAATTCGGCTACTGGATTGACATCCTTGACTTCCTGAAAGCATGGGAGCCGGCTTTAGGTCCCGGATTCACATTCATACAGGCAGACCTTTTGGTGAAGATGGATTCAGACATCGAGCTGCGCGAAAAAGCGAAATCACTTTATGAAAACAAGGTGCGCAACGATGAAATATGCAGCCACCTGTTGGAAGGGCTCTTGCGTCAGGGTTTTATAGAGCTGCTTGACGACGCGGCCCAACGATATCAGGTAACTTCGGCATACCGGTATCTGGAAGATATGGTCGAACTTATAGCATTCAATGACGAAGATGAGACAACTAAATAAAATAATATTCATCAACAGCGCCCACATAAGGTACGCCGAAGTGGCGATGGACGGCAATGTACATTTCACCGGCACTCAGGGTGTCGGCAAGACAACCCTGCTCAGAGCCTTGCTTTTCTTCTACAACTGCCGCAAGGACAAGCTCGGCATCCGGACGCAAGGACAACAGACGTTTGACAATTTTTATATCCCGGACACTTCTTCATATATAATCTACGAAGTATCGCGCGGGGATGAAGAGACACCCTTCTCCATCATCCTTTTCAGGCATCACAACAGAGCCGCGTTCCGATTCGTGGATGCTCCCTACTCCAAAGATTGGTTTGTCGACAGTCTCGGGATGGTTATTGCCGACCATGTCACTATCCGGAGACGTATCCAAGAACTTGGAATAGACTATAGCGAGATTATCGATAGATACTCTAAATATCTTGATATACTGTATGGCAACCGTAACGCGCATCTTAACAAGAATTTGCTGAAATTCCACCTGCTCAGGAGCCGGCAATATCATGACATACCACGTATTATACAAAACGTCTTCCTCAACGAACGTGTAGACGCCGGATTCATCAAGGACATAATCATCAACAGCATGACCGGAGAAGATGAAGAGATAGCCGTCGACCTGAATTTCTTCCGCTCCAAGCTCACTCATTTCAGCGACGAACTGAAGGACATATCCCTCTGGACCGAAAAAAACCGTCAAGGTATCGTGGAGACACGCCGTGACGCGGACAGGCTCATCGACATTTCCCACAAAATAAAGGCAGCAAGATTCTCTCTGCACGAACAGTGCGGGATGCTTTGCTACGCCATGAACAAGGCCGAACGGGACATACCCTCGCTCCAGTCAAGGATTGAGAAAAAGGAGACGGAAATTAAGGGCGTCATTGTAAGGATACAGAAACTTGACGATGATTACAACAAAAACCGGAAGAGTGTCGAAGGCAAGATTGCAGTGCTGTCGAATGAACTGAAAAAAGCAGCGGATCTAAAGAAGGAATATAAGCGTATCAGAATCGAAGATATGATATCCCGTGCATACACACTCGACGAACTGAAACTGCAACGACGACAGAAAGAGCGCATCCTTGAACAGCTGACATCAGACTATCAGTCAATATCCGGCAAATACGGATTGCTGCGCGACCGCCTCAATCTTGACAAGGAGCAATACCTGCATAGTCTGAAGGAAAAGAAAAGCGATATTACAAGCGATTTCAGCAATCGCCAGGTTGAAAGAATTAAACGGAAAGCCGGACTTGAATCAGATGTACGCGACAGATTCAAAGTCCTATCAACAGATATCGACGGAAATATGCTTTCCTTACGCGAACAGCTGACCGACATGAAGGAGCAGAGGGCCAAGACAGCCGTCTCGTCTCCACGAAGGGATGACCTGGAGACGGCCAAACGAAAGATATCCGAGGCCGAAAACAAAATCCATCAGTCGACTGAGGCGAAACTGAAACTGGAAAAACAGCTCGACAATCTCCGGAATACCCTGGAATTCAGATGCAGTCAGATCAATGCAGAGGCAGAGATGCGGATCAAGGATATCGACAGAAATATCAGCCAGCTGAAATCACTGCAACAGGAGGAACTGCAACTTCTCGACAGATCGAAAGACTCTCTCTGCGAATGGCTCGACAACAATGTTGAAGGCTGGGAGAAAACGATCGGCAAAATCGCTGACGAAAAAAGTGTGCTCTATTCACAGAATCTCTGCCCAGCACTTGCCGACGGCAATCATGACACAGTCTTCGGCATAAGCCTTGATCTGAATTCAATCGAAAAAAATGTGCGTACACCCTCGATGATCAGGGAGGCCGCCGATGCTCTTGATAAGGAAATCCGGTCATTGTCCAACAACATAATTCAACTGAGGGAAGAGACAGAGCTCCGCATCCGCCAGATATGTAAGGAGAGCGGAGGCCGGATGAAGACAATTCAGAGCGAGATCGACAACCTGAGCCATAGGATACAGATAAGCAGGACTCAGTCGGATGAAGAGTCTCTGCGATTGGATGTCATAAAGGAGGAAGAGAAAAAGCATCTTGAAGATATTCTGCGTTCCATAGATGGTATGATCAATGATCTGCAGTCACAGATAGAGAGTCTTTCCAACGAACGGAAAGCCGTCGACGAGAAATGTGAGGCCGAGCTGCGAAGCGTCTGCAAGGCGATTTCGGCTGAAGAAAAAGACGACAAAACGCAAAAAGACGATTTGCTCCAATCCCTCGACAACCAATCCGCTACATACGTCAGAGAGCACAACCTCAGGCTTACCCAGCTTGAAAAGGATGAAGAGTCGGAACTCATGGAATCCGGAGCTGACATCCGTATGCTCAGCGCTACAAAAAAAGAGACAGACGATATCTCAAAAACGATCGATATCATTGACAGCGAGCGGGATAAAATCGCGGAATACCGCAAAGACCGTCGGGAGTTGCTTGACCTCGTGCCGCAAAAGCAGGCTCTCCGGAAGAAACTCGAAGAGGAGGAGGAGGGACTTCGGCAGAAATATGAGGAGCGTGGACAAAAATTAAATATCAGACGACAGGAAGAGGAGAAAACCTTAGCTTCGCTACGCCTGTCATGCCGGCAGACAACAGAGTCAAAACGGCAAGCCGACGAGTTCACTGCATCCAACGCTTGCCCGCCTGAATTCAAGGAAGCAAGACCTGTAAGTACTGAACTGGATTGCTCTGCCATTATCTCCGTCATCAAGAGTCTTATGTTGGATATCCATAATATGTCTGACAGGCTTAAGGAGCACACCAACGAGTTCCGCAGGCGATTCTCCGCAAACAACACCTTTAAATTCCCGACTGCGTTCGACACGCTCGAAGACTACCACCGCTATGCAGATAGCCTGGAGGATTTTGTGAGCAACAACAAAATAAGGGAATTTCAGCAGGTGACAAGCAATCTTTACCGCGACATCCTCTCAAGAGCTGCCTCTGATTTCAATTTCCTTTTAGGAAGAGAATCGGAAATCATCCGGCTCGTCAAGGCAATAAACCATGACTTCCAAAAGAAGACATTCGCCGGTGTGATCCGCAGCATCGAACTAAGGCTCGACCGGAGCACCATGCCAATCATCACACAACTTCAGAATATAACAGATTTCTGGAATACGCATCAGTACGAGCTGGGAGAGATGAATCTTTTCTCATCAGATGAGCACACTGACATCAACAAGGAATCCATCAAATATCTGAAATCACTTGCGACTTCTCTACAAATCGCATCCGACTTGAATATACTTCCGTTGGAACAGACTTTCGCACTGAAATTTAGGATTCAGGAGAATGATAACGTGACCGACTGGGTAGAGAATATCAGAGCTGTAGGTTCGGAAGGCACCGACATTCTGGTAAAAGCCATAATTAACATCCTCCTTATAAGTGTCTTCAAGAATCGCGCCGGCCAAGACGGAGACTTCCGTCTGCACTGCATGATGGACGAAATCGGACGTCTTGCCGACGAGAATATACAAGGCATTCTCAACTTCGCCAATCAACGCGGAATCTATATAGTGAACTCTTCGCCTAAGGCACACCGTCCACTTTCTTACAGACGGCTCTATATGCTTTTGAAAGACAGCAAAGCCAACACAATAGTTCAACCGATCCTATCCACACGCGAATCAGAACTGCTATGAAACTGACACTACGACTGATCAAGAATCTTCGTCGGATAATTCAGGGAGAATCTATACCATACTCCGACCTTCCCAAGTCGCTCGCTGACTCACTCATCAGCGAGGGGCTGCTGATTCCCATTCATAATAGAAGCAGACAGCGCTTAAGGACACATAATCCCGACGCTCTGGCGGGAGCGCTGCCAAGATACAACGAGGCTCTGAACGACCTCGATGCCGCGGAGTCGCTCTTTTCCGACGACAAATCCCGCGCAGCGCAGGCCTCTATATCGGGGAATTCAAAGACTACGGGCATGCGCTCGACACCGGGCTTTCTGGTCAACACATATCATTGTATGGGATGCAGGCTGAATGACAAGCCCTTCATTGTTGCCCCTTCGGAAGGGAGCGCTGTATATATCGCTGATTGGAAATCTTTTATTCCCCCTGTCTCCGCTCTTGTCGTAGGAATAGAGAATATGGAGAATTTTCTCAAGATACGAAACCACGGATCGCTTTTCGACAATTGTCTGGCCGACGCTGAAACCGACATCCTTTTCGTCGCAAGGTATGCCTTTTCATCAGATATATCCAGATGGCTGGAACGAATACCCAACCGCTACCTCCATTTCGGAGATTTCGATCTGGCGGGCATCGACATATTTCTAAAGCAGTTCCAACCGGTTGTAGAAGGTCGCGGCTCCTTTCTTATTCCGTCAGATATAGAAGAGCGACTGCGACATGGCTCAAGGCAACGCTATGACGGACAATATTCCAAGTATCAGCAACTCACAACAACAGACACGGACTTGAAAAAACTGATCACCATGATACACCTCTACCGACGCTGTTACGATCAGGAAGGTTACATCGAGATGAGAAAAGAGAAAACAGACTTATGACCTCAACTCGACTTCCGAATTGAATTATATACAAACAAATGCGGAAATACTGACGTAAATACAAACAAATTTCGCCATCTGAGAG
>JAAGKN010000652.1_pt1 | contig 53832 bp, 44 predicted proteins | sample 6206371 | NCBI WGS metagenome assembly JAAGKN01 (sample SAMN11533720, study PRJNA540317) | gut metagenome | isolation source: fecal pellets from male and female animal of same cohort | host: Peromyscus leucopus | place: USA:CA | collected 2017
ATGTGCTCACTCTACATCAACGGCACGCCGCACGGAAAGACCGAGCGCGGAGCCACCACGTGCCAGCTCTACATGCGACGCTTCAACGACGGCGACGTGATCACCGTGGAGCCCTGGCGTTCGGCGGCTTTCCCCGTCATCAAGGACTGCATGGTCGACCGCTCCGCCTTCGACAAAATCCAGGCCGCCGGCGGCTACGTGACCGTACGCACCGGACAGGCACAGGACGCCAACGCCATCCTCATCCCCAAGGAGAACGCCGACGAGGCCATGGACTGCGCCACCTGCATCGGCTGCGGCGCCTGCGTGGCAGCCTGCAAGAACGGCTCCGCCATGCTCTTCGTCAGCTCCAAGGTAAGCCAGTTCGCCTTGCTGCCCCAAGGTCGCCCCGAAGCCGCCAAGCGCGCCAAGGCCATGGTTGCCAAGATGGACGAGCTCGGTTTCGGAAACTGCACCAACACGCGTGCTTGCGAAGCCGTATGTCCGAAGAACGAGAGCATTGCCAACATCGCCCGCCTCAACCGCGAGTTCATCAAGGCCAAGCTCCACGACTGATACCACCGATAAGGCTAATATCGCCTGAAAAGGCTACTATATGAAATTCCCGTCGCGATGCATTCGCGGCGGGAATTTTTCTGTTGCGCCGGCCGGGAACTGAAAAAAGGTGATGAGAAAGAAGAAAAAAAGCCCAAAGGAGCGATAAACTTTGCGATTCAAGGAAAAGAAGGGCGGAAAAGAGTTTTTAAACGCAGAGGAGGGCGCGATAATATTGACAAGCCACTGAAAAACAAACCGGCGGGAGGAAGAATAAAAGGCCGGAAGGGCGCGATGAACCCCGCCCTCCAGGCAAAGAGAAGCGCCGCGTGAAAGAAGGGCGCGGAAAGGAGGGAGATAACGCGCAAAAAGAAGAAAATAACGCGCAGAAGGGAGTAAATGACGCGGAAAGAGAGAGAAAATAGCGCGGAGCAGGGGGAGAAAATCAGCACGCGGAAGGGGAAATAGCGCAAGGCACCTCTTGAAAGCGCGCCGGCATTAAAAAGAAAGAATCCCCTTATCAGCGCTGGCCGGAGTTGAGGCGCGCGCGACGCAGATAGTAATCCACATAAGGATCGTTGCGGAAGCTGGCAGGCGCCGTACGCATGATGTCCTTTATCTGATCGGTGAGAATGGGCAGTGGATACTGGCTGAAGAGCAGACGGAAGCAACCGGGGCCGAGCGGGTTGTCGTAGTTATCCTTGATGAACTTCGTCTCGAGCTGTTCCATTTGCCGGGTAAGATTGTCGGACTTCGGCATGACGGCGCGGCGTATGACGGCGGGCGAATGTCCGTCGCGCATCATGCGGATGCACTTATGCTCGAGTTCCCAAAGTTTATTCTCAATGCGGTTACGCTGCTGCACGAATTTGTAGAGGCGGTCGTTGTAGGAGCCGCCGCTCACGGTCTGTTCCACGTGGTCCACCTGTATGCTGAGGTTACCGCTTTCGAGCACGACGGGCATGAGCATCTGGTCGCCCATGAAGAGTTGTGCCATGACGACGCTATCGAGGTTGCTGTAGAACCTGAAGCGGCCGTGTATCACCTCGCAGGAATCAATGCAGACGGTCTGACGGCCGTCCCGGCCGGCCACGCTCAGATAGAGCATGCGTCCGTCGAGGCTGCCCACCGACGAGTTGCCGGCGATGTTGCACTCTTCCGTGCACGACGCGGTCAGGCACAGAAGCAGCAGTATAGTGGCCAATAATTTCATCTGTTGTATGTTTTCCTCTTTAATAGTGAGCAAATATACAATGCTTTTTGCTAACTCACGGGGAAACGAGGTGAAAGAAAGGCGGAAAATAATCTTTTTTTATTTTCCGCCGCCGGCGCTTAACGCCTTATAAGATTTACAGGGCAAAGTGTTTAAAAACCTTTATCGCCTCGGCGCTTTTCTTTTTCCAGTTCGGCGGGCAGGCGAAAGGCACTGTACACCTCGAGCACGGCGCCTATGGCGAGGGCCACCTGCCACTCGGCGCCGCGCAGGGGTCCCCAGCCGTATTGCGAGCAGAACATGAGCCCGGCGGCCACCAGCAGACAACAGGCGCCGAGCACCTGCTGGCGGCGCAGGCGGCGCACGGTGATGCCGGTTCCGGGACAGCGGTCGGCTAGCTGCATGGAGCAGAACATGAGGGCGCCCAGGGCATAAACGTAAGGAGCGGGGCGGGTGTCGGCGAGGAGGGTGGGCAGCAGGGCGCCCGCGAGCAGCAGCAGGCCGCCCAGGCGGTAAATGGCGGTTTGGGTCTTGTTGAGCATTTCGGGATGAGGTTATCGGAGAGTGCCGGAGCCCGTTTGCCGCGCGCTGTCGGCAGGCTCCACAATGTAATACACGTCTTCGCCGGCGGCCTTCATGCGGTGGTTTTCGCGGGCCACGCGCAGCAGGGCGGTCTGCGAGGTGCGCAGACTGTTCAGTTCGGCGGCGCAGCGGTCATACATGGCCTCGTATTGGTCAATGCGCTCCTGCGTGGCGTCGTTCTCGGCGGCGAGCTGGCGGCGCGCCCGGAAGCTGTTGCTGTCCACAAAGCCCACGTGCGCCACGAACACCAGGATGGTCCAGAAGTATTTGTGGCGCCACACGCTGTCGGCCACCCGGCCCATCAGGCGTGCCAGGGGGCGGCGCGACGGTTTGTCGGTTCTTTTCTTCATACGTGCAAAGATAGCCCAAAGGCGCGGGCCGGCGAAACGCGGGCCGGTGTTTTTCGCGTGCGGGCGGCATCCGTTTTAACGTTTTTAACTTTCTGCAACGTTTTGGCGGGCGTTTTCTGTTAACAAATCTTATCGCCGCGGGGCCACTCCCGGCTGCGGCCCTGCCACCGTTACTTGGAGTCAGAACACGAATACGGACTTTTTAAACGCGAAGTAATGCTTTTTGAAGGCGAATACGGACTTTTTCAGCAAAAGCAAGTAATGCTTTTGCTGGAAACCGGTCCCGGAGCCCCAAAAGCAAGGGCCGGTCTCCATGAGACCAGCCCCGCTGCTGATGCAAAGATAATGGATTTTCCGCCCGAAAGCAAATAGTGTTAAAAAGCCCGGCGGCGGGACCGCGACGGCAACCGGCGGAAAGCCGCCGCGAGGCCCCGCGGCGGAGAAAAACCAGGGTGCGGCGCACGCGGAAGCGCCCGCGGAGCAAGTTTGCGGCCGCAGACTAAGGCCACGTCGCGCGAAAGTCGTACCTTTGTCCCCGGTATGCCCCGCCGCCGCGGCGGCGGCACCGCCCACATCAGTCATCTAACACACACACTTCATACCCATGAACATCGAACAACAGTTGGCCGCCTCGGCGCGCGCCGCCGTGAAGGAACTCTACGGGCAGGAGCCCGACGCCGCCCTCATACAGTTGCAGAAAACCAAGCGCGAGTTCGAGGGCCACCTCACACTCGTGGTATTCCCCCTGCTGCGCCTCTCGCGCAAGAAGCCCGAAGACACCGCCCGCGACCTGGGCCAGTGGCTCCAGGCCCACTCGGGCTGCGTGAGCGGCTTCAACGTGGTCAAGGGCTTCCTCAACCTCGTGGTGGCACCGGAGCGCTGGGTGCAGCTCCTCGCCGAAATCGACGCCGACGCGCACTACGGCATCACGCCCGCCACCGACGCCTCGCCGCTGGTCATGGTAGAATACTCCTCGCCCAACACCAACAAGCCCCTCCACCTGGGCCACGTGCGCAACAACCTGCTCGGATAGTCGCTGGCGCAGATCCTCGAGGCCTGCGGCAACCGCGTGGTCAAGACCAACATCGTCAACGACCGCGGCATCCACATCTGCAAGTCGATGCTCGCATGGCAGAAATGGGGCGAGGGCGCCACTCCCGAAAGCACCGGACAGAAGGGCGACCACCTCATCGGCGACTTCTACGTGGCCTTCGACAAGCACTACCGCGAGGAGGTGGCCCGGCTCGCCGCCCGCCTGGAGCAGGAAGGCCTCGGCGCCGAGGAAGCCAAGGCCCGGGCCGAGAAGGAGGCACCCCTCATGCAGGAGGCCCGCGAAATGCTCGTGAAGTGGGAGCGGAACGACCCCGAGGTGCGCGCCCTGTGGCGCCGCATGAACGAGTGGGTGTACGCCGGCTTCGACGAGACCTACAAGGCCCTCGGCGTGAGCTTCGACAAGATATACTACGAGAGCGACACCTACCTCGAGGGCAAGGAGAAGGTAGACGAGGGCCTGGCGAAAGGCATCTTCTTCCGCAAGCCCGACGGCTCCGTATGGGCCGACCTCACCGCCGAGGGGCTCGACCAGAAGCTGCTGCTGCGCGCCGACGGCACGAGCGTGTACATGACCCAGGACATCGGCACGGCCAAGCTCCGCTTCCAGGACTTCCCCATCGACAAGATGATCTACGTCGTGGGCAACGAGCAGAACTACCACTTCCAGGTGCTCTCGCTCCTGCTCGACAAGCTCGGCTTCAAGTGGGGCAAAACCTCGTGCACTTCTCCTACGGCATGGTGGAACTGCCCAACGGCAAGATGAAGAGCCGCGAGGGCACCGTGGTCGACGCCGACGACCTGATGGCCGAGATGGTGGCCCAGGCGCGCCGCACGGCCGACGAAGCCGGCAAGGGCAGCGACATGAGCGAAGAGGAACGCCAGGAAGTGGCCCGCATCGTGGGCATGGGCGCGCTCAAGTATTTCCTGCTCAAGGTCGACCCGCGCAAGAACATGCTCTTCAACCCCGAAGAGAGCATCGACTTCAACGGCAACACCGGCCCCTTCATCCAGTACACCTACGCCCGCATCCGCTCCATCCTGCGCAAGGCCGAGGACGCCGGCATCGCCCTTCCACAGGCGCCGCACGCCGACACGCCGCTCTCGGTAAAGGAGGAGGAAATCGTGCAGCACGTGGCCGACTTCGCCGAGGTGGTGCGCCAGGCCGGACAGGCCTATTCGCCCTCGGCCATAGCCGCCTACTGCTACGACCTGGTGAAGGAATACAACCAGTTCTATCACGACTACCCCATCCTGCGCGAGGAAGACGCCCGCAAGCGTGACTTCCGCCTCATCCTCTCGCGCAACGTGGCCAAGGTCGTGCGCCTCGGCATGGGCCTGCTCGGCATCGAGATGCCCGAACGCATGTAAGAAACACTCTGCCGTGCCGGCGCTGCCCCGCAGTGCCGGCGCCCTGATACTGACACCGTGGGCAAGAAAGCGAAATACTACGTGGTGTGGAACGGGCTGGAGCCCGGCATCTACAACAGCTGGGAGGACTGCCGCCGGCGCGTCGAGGGCGTGCCCGGCGCCGTGTACAAGTCGTTCGGCAGCGAGGCCGAGGCGCAGGAGGCCTACTACGGCGCCCCCGCCGCCGCCCCAGCCCGCACGGCTGCCCCGGAGAGCGCCCCCGCCCCCCTGCCCGCCGGCGTGGAGCGGGAGGCCATCGCCGTCGACGCCGCCTGCTCGGGCAACCCCGGGCAGATGGAATACCGCGGCGTGTACCTGCGCACGGGGCAGGTCATATTCCATTTCGGCCCCGTGTACGGCACCAACAACATCGGCGAGTTCCTGGCCATTGTCCACGCCCTCGCCCTGCAACGCCAAAGGGGGCTCGCCCTGCCCGTCTACTCCGACAGCCGCAACGCCCTGCTGTGGGTGCGCGCCCGCCAGTGCCGCACCCGCCTGCCCCGCACACCGCGCACCGAAGAGCTCTTCGGCCTCATAGCGCGCGCCGAGCGGTGGCTCCGCGACAACGGCACGGCCGGCATCCCCCTGCTCAAGTGGGAAACGAAGCAGTGGGGCGAGATTCCCGCCGACTTCGGCCGCAAAGGCTGACTGCCGCCGGCCGAAAGTGGCACCGCCCGCCACTTTTGTGGCAATGCCTCCCACTTTTGTGGCACGCCTTCCCACAAACACACCGGGCCGCCGGCAAGGACTCCGGCCTCCTGAAACAAAGAAAAGACCAAGAAGAAAAGCATGAAAGAATTTTTCAAGATAATGCGGCGCTATGTCGCCCCCTACAAGCGCTACATGGCCGGCTCGCTCCTGTTCAACCTGCTCTCGGCCGTGCTCAACGTCTTCTCCTTCGCCACCCTCGTGCCGATGCTCAACCTCCTCTTCAAGCTCGACACCACCACCTACAAGTTCATACCCTGGGACGCCGCCGGCGAACCGCTCAAGGACATCATCGTCAACAACATGTACTTCTACACGCAGCAGGTCATGGCCGCCTGTGGCGCCTCCACCACCCTGCTGCTCATAGGATCGTTCCTCATAGCGGCCACCCTGCTCAAAACGTCGTGCTACTTCGCCTCGGCGGCCATGCTCGTGCCCATGCGCACCGGCATCGTGCGCGACATACGCTCCGCCCTCTACCACAAAATAACCCGCCTGCCGCTCTCCTTCTTCTCCGACGAGCGCAAAGGCGACATCATAGCCCGCATGAGCGGCGACGTGAACGAGATAGAGAACTCCATCACGGGCTCGCTCGAGATGCTCATCAAAAATCCCATCCTGCTCGTCTGCTACTTCTCCGTACTCATCTACACCAGCTGGCAGCTCACCGTCTTCACCATCGTGGTGCTGCCCCTCATGGGCTGGGTGATGGGACGCATCGGCCGCAAGCTCAAGCGCCAGAGCCTCGACGCGCAGAACAAGTGGAGCGAAACGATGTCGCAGCTCGAGGAGACGCTCGGCGGCATGCGCATCATCAAGGCCTTCACCGCCGAGCGGAAAATGCAGCAACGCTTTGACCGCAGCACCGACGAGTTCCGTGCCGCCACCAACAAGGTGGCCGTGCGCCAGGCCTCGGCCCATCCCGTCAGCGAGTTTCTCGGCACCTGCCTCATCGTGCTCGTGCTGTGGTACGGCGGCACGCTCATCTTCTCCGACAACCCGCCCGTCGACGCGCCCACCTTCATCTTCTACATGGTCATACTCTACAGCATCATACAGCCGCTCAAGGATCTCTCCAAAGCTACTTACAGCATCCCCAAAGGTATGGCCTCGATGGAACGCGTCAACAAGATTCTGGGCGCCGACAACCCCATCCGCGAGGCGGCCGCACCGCGCGACATCGACACGCTGCACGGGCAGATAGAGTTCCGCGGCGTGTCGTTCGCCTACCACGGCGCGGCCAACGTGCTCACCGGCGTCGACCTCACCGTGCGCCGCGGACAGACCATCGCCATAGTGGGCCAGAGCGGTTCGGGCAAGTCGACGCTCGTCGACCTCCTGCCGCGCTATCACGACGTGACCGAAGGCGAGATCCTCATCGACGGGCAAAACGTGAAGCAGCTCTCCATCAACAGCCTGCGCGCGCTCATCGGCAACGTCAACCAGGAGGCCATTCTCTTCAACGACACCTTCTTCAACAACATCGCCTTCGGCGTGGAAAACGCCACGATGGAACAGGTCGTGGAGGCGGCCAAAATAGCCAACGCCCACGACTTCATCATGGACACCGAACAGGGCTACGACACGAAATCGGCGACCGCGGCTGCCGCCTCTCCGGCGGACAGCGCCAGCGCGTGTCGATAGCCCGCGCCATACTCAAAAACCCCGCCATCCTCATCCTCGACGAAGCCACCTCGGCCCTCGACACCGAGAGCGAACGCCTCGTGCAAGAGGCCCTGGAGCATCTCATGAAAACCCGCACCACCATCGCCATCGCCCACCGCCTGTCGACCATCCGCGGCGCCGACGAGATATGCGTCCTGCACGAAGGCCGCATCGTGGAGCGCGGCACACACGCCGAACTGCTCGCGCTCGGCGGCTACTACAAGCGCCTCAACGACATGCAGCAGCTCTGAGCCGGCCCAACCACCGGGCCGTATCGGGCCCGATACGGCCTCTGCATGCTGCGGCAGAAGGATGCCTGACAAGACATGACTGCCCGCCTCCACGCCCTGACAATAATCACCAACCATCCCGACCTCTCCATGAAGCAACTGCCCCGCCTGCGCCTGCTCCTGCTCTTCTTCGCCACGCTCACCGCGCTCTTCGCCTTGGGCAAACCCGTGTTCATGCTCTTCAACGGCGCCACGGCCCGCGGCCTGACCTTGGGCCACTACGCCGCCGTGGTGTGGCACGGCCTGCCGCTCGACCTGGCCACGGCTGCCTATCTGAGCGCCCCGGTGTGGCTCGGACTGACGGCCACAATATGGCTCCGCGGCCGGGAAGCACGCCCCGTGCTGGCATTCTTTACGCGCGCGTACATTATATATACGGTCATAGCGGCCCTGCTGCTGGCTGTGATCTACGTGGCCGACACCTGCCTTTACAGCTTCTGGGACATTAAGCTCGACGGTACGGTGCTGAACTATCTCGACTCGCCGCGCGGCGCCGCCGCCAGCGTGTCGGTGGGCTACATGGCCGGCGCCGTGGCCGCCGTCGCCGGCGTGGCGGCCGGCGTGGCCTTCGTGCTGTACCGCCTCCTGCCGCACGAGCTGCGCCGCGTGCGCCGCCGCGCCGCCGCCACGGCCGGCATGTGCCTGATAGGCGGTGTGCTCTTCCTGGCCATACGCGGCGGCGTGGGTAAGTCGACAGCCAATGTCGGCATGGTGTATTTCAGCACCGACCAGTTCCTCAACCATTCGGCCGTGAACCCCGCCTTCAGCATCATCTCCTCGCTCTTCAAGACCGAGGACTTCACCAAGCGCCACGACCACTACCCCGAAGCGGAGCGCCACCGGCTCTTCGAGGCGCTCGACTACTCCACCGCCACCACCGGCGCCGACACGCTGCTCACCACCCGGCGCCCCAACGTGCTCCTCATACTCATGGAAGGCTGCGGCGGTACGCTGGTCAACGCCGTCGACCCGGAGGCCGACCCTGCCATAACGCCCAATCTCAACCGTCTGGCGCGCGAGGGCGTCTTCTTCTCGCGCTGCTACGCCAACTCCTTCCGCACGGACCGCGGCACGGTGTGCGCCCTGAGCGGCTACCCGGCCTTTCCCGACGTGAGCGTGATGAAGCTGCCCTCCAGGTGCGGCGCCCTGCCCTCGATAGCGCGCACGCTCGGCGCGGCGGGCTACACGACGTCGTTCCTCTACGGCGGCGACATCAACTTCACAGGCACGAAGGGCTACCTGCTCTCCACGGGCTACACCACGGTGTGGGGCGACGAGACCTTCACGCCGGCTGAGCGCGCCACGCACAACTGGGGCGTGACCGACAGCATCACTTTCGAGCGCCTGTATCAGACAGTCACCGCGGCGCCGCCGGGCAAGCCCTGGCACACGGCGCTGCTCACGCTGGCCAGCCACGAGCCGTGGGAGGTGCCCTACAGCCGCATCAAGGGCGACCCCGTGGCCAACGCCTTCGCTTACCTCGACCACTGCATAGGGCGCTTCATCGACCGCCTGCGCCGCACGCCGCAGTGGAACAACACCCTGGTAATCATCCTTCCCGACCACGGCATAGGGTATCCCAAGGGACTCACCGACGACAACCCGCGCAAGAGCCACATTCCCATGATATGGACCGGCGGTGCCGTGCGCGGTCCGCGCGTCGTAGACCTGATATGCAACCAGACCGACCTCGCCGCCACCCTGCTCGGACAGATGGGCCTGCCGCACCACGACTTCCGCTTCAGCCGCGACGTGATGAGCGTCACCTACCGCCGCCCCTCGGCCCTGCACGTATGGAGCGAAGGCATCTGGTACATGGACCCGACGGGAATCACCGTGCTCAACCTCCTCACCAAGCCGCAGAGCGTCATCCGCGAAGCCCCGGCGCCCTCGCCCGGACGCGCCGCAGCCGCCAACGCCTTTCTGCAGACGGCCTACGACGACCTCGGGACGCTCGGAATGTGAGCGGAGGCCGGCAAAGCGGGCACCGGCATCTGCCAATAGGCCAAAATGTGGGCTTTTCGCTTGGCCCTTCACCCGCCTTGCACTAACTTTGTAGCGAAAACAATCAGAAAAGACCAGCCGGCAAGGCGCTGACTGACCGGCAGCGCACCGAAGCCCGAGGGGACTACGTGCATGCAGAGTGGCATGCCTTCCCACTTTTGTGGCATTGCTTCCCACTTTTGTGGCATTGCTTCCCACTTTTGTGGCATTGCTTCCCACTTTTGTGGCACGCCTTCCCACTAATGCGCCGCGCGGCAGCCGCCGGCGCCGGTCCTCACCGGCGGCCTCACCCATTAAAGTTATACCACACACCATCATGAGCCAGCAAAAAGTAAGGGTGCGCTTCGCGCCCAGCCCCACCGGGCCCCTTCATATCGGCGGCGTGCGCACCGCCCTCTACAACTACCTCTTCGCCCGCCAGCACGGCGGCGAACTCATCTTCCGCATCGAAGACACCGACTCGGCCCGCTTCGTGCCCGGCGCCGAGGAGTACATACTCGAAGCCTTCCGATGGCTGGGCATAGAATTCGACGAGGGCGTGAGTTTCGGCGGCCAGCACGGCCCCTACCGCCAGAGCGAGCGCCGCGACATCTACCAGCAATACGTGCGCCAGCTGCTCGACGCCGGCAAAGCCTACGTGGCCTTCGACACGCCCGAGGAGCTCAACCGCAAACGCGAGGAGGTGCCCAACTTCCAGTATGACGCCCGCACCCGCGGCCAGATGCGCAACTCGCTCACCCTGGGCGAGGAAGAGACGCAACGCCTCATCGAGGCCGGCGAGCAACACGTGGTCCGCTTCAAGATAGAGCCGGGCCGCGAGGTGCACGTGGACGACATCATCCGCGGCGACGTGAAGGTGATGTCCGACATCCTCGACGACAAAGTGCTCTACAAGAGCGCCGACGACCTGCCCACCTACCACCTGGCCAATATCGTGGACGACCACCTCATGGAGGTGACGCACGTGATACGCGGCGAGGAATGGCTCCCTTCGGCCCCGCTCCACGTGCTGCTCTACGAGGCCTTCGGCTGGCCGACACCATGCCCCGCTTCGTCCACCTGCCCCTGCTGCTCAAGCCCGACGGCAAAGGCAAACTCTCGAAACGCGACGGCGACCGCCTGGGCTTCCCCGTGTTCCCGCTGGAGTGGCACGCCGCCGACGGCACCGTGTCGTCGGGCTACCGCGAGAGCGGCTACCTGCCCGCCGCGGTGGTGAACTTCCTGGCCCTGCTGGGCTGGAACCCGGGCACGGATCAGGAAATCCTCTCGATGGAGGAACTCATCGCCCAGTTCGACCTCACCAAGTGCTCCAAGAGCGGCGCCCGCTTCGACTACGTGAAAGGACAGTGGTTCAACCGCGAATACCTCGTGGCCACGCCCGACGCCCAGCTGGCCCCGGCCTTCGACGAAGTGCTCCGCCAAGCCGGCATACAGGCGCCCATCGAACGCGTGGAGGCCGTGGTGGGCATGATGAAGATGAAAAAGATAAACTTCGTGAAGGACCTCTGGCCGCTGTGCGACTTCTTCTTCCTCGCCCCCCGCGAATATTCACGCGACGACAAGTTCGTGCGCAAGAACTGGAAGGAAGACGCCGCCAAGGAGATGCAGGAGCTCGCCGCCCTGCTCGAGGGCCTGGCCGACTTCTCGGTGGAAGGGCAGCGCGCCGCCGTCGACGCCTGGGCCGAGGCCGGCGGACACAAGCCCTGGAACGCCTGGCGCGTGTGCCTCGTGGGCACGGGCAAAGGCCCCGACATGTACGAACTGGCCGCCTTCTTAGGCAAAGACGAAACGCTGCGGCGCATGCGCGCCGCCATCGCCGCGCTGGGCTGACGCCCGCCGCCGGCACACCGATACAGGCTCCGCCGGCACCACACGGCGGAGCCGTCGTTTACCTACCTTGAAGAAAAACACGATACTGCAAGAAACGAAAACATCATGTATTCACTGGCGATATATCTCTACATGCTATGCGCCCGCCTCGCAGCGCTCTTCAACCGCAAGGCACGCCTGCTCGTGCGCGGACAGCGCGCCACCTGGCGCCAGCTACGCCAGCAGGCCGGCGAAGGGGGCTACGTGTGGTTCCACGCCGCCTCGCTCGGCGAGTTCGAGCAGGGGCGTCCCCTCATGGAGCGCCTGCGCCGCGAGCATCCGGAGAAGAAAATCCTGCTCACCTTCTTCTCGCCGTCGGGCTACGAGGTGCGCAAAAACTACGAGGGCGCCGACCTCGTGTGCTACCTGCCCTTCGACACGCCGCTCAACGCGCGCCGCTTCGTCCGCCTGGTGCGGCCCGAAGCCGTATTCCTCATCAAATACGAGTTCTGGCGCAACTACATCGACGTGCTCCACCGCCGCCACATCCCCATCTACAGCGTGTCGAGCATATTCCGCGAAGGACAGGTGTTCTTCCGCTTCTACGGCCGCAACTACGCGCGCTGCCTGCGCCGTATCACACACTTCTACGTGCAGAACGAACACTCGCGCCAGTTGCTCGCGCGCCTCGGCGTGACGGCCGTGACCGTGGCCAACGACACGCGCTTCGACCGCGTCATCGACGTGCGCCGCGCCGCCCGCCCCCTGCCGCTGGCCGAAACCTTTGCCAAGGGAGCGCGCGTAATCGTGGCGGGCAGTTCGTGGGCGCCCGACGAAGACCTGCTCATCCCCTACTTCAACACTCACCCAGACGTGCGCCTCATACTGGCGCCGCACGTGGTGAGCGAGACACATCTCAAGGAAATAGAGGACCGGCTGCAACGCCCGGCCGTGCGCTACACCGCCGCCACGCCCGAAACGGCCGCCGCGGCCCACTGCCTGATCATCGACTGCTACGGCTGCCTCTCGAGCCTCTACCGCTACGCCACGGTGGCCTACGTGGGCGGCGGCTTCGGCGTAGGCATACACAACGTGCCCGAGGCCGCGGTGTACGGCTGCCCCGTGCTCATAGGCCCCAACAACGGCAAGTTCCGCGAAGCGCAGGAACTGCTGGCCAACGGCGGCTGCCGCGAGGTGCACGACACCGCCGGCTTCACACAAACCATCGACCTGCTGCTCTCCGACGCCGGCGAACTGGCACGGGCCGGACGGGCCGCAGGCGAATACATCTCTTCAAACGCCGGCGCCACCGACCTTATTTTCAACGACGTGTACGGCCGCGGACGCAAGGCCTGACGCCGTTGGCGACAAGCCTCCGGCAGCCGTTGCGACAACTACCGCACAGCAGGTACGACACTACCAGAGAACCGCACCGCATACCGCAACAGGCACGACGCATACCAAAAGGGCCGCACTCCTTATCAACGGGAGTGCGGCCCTTATCATTGCAGGCCCTCAGCCTATCGGCCCGCTCAGAGCGGGAAGGTCATGCCGAGCGTCACGTTGGCGTTGGCACGGCTGAGCGGGATAAACTCCTTCGACACCTTGCCCAGGAAGCGGTCCGTGCCGATGTAGAAGTCGAAATGGCGGGCCTTGAAGCTCGCGGCAGCACCAAACGTGCAGCCCGTGGAGGTGACGGCGCCGTTGACCGTGGCTTCAAACCACTTCACGGGGCGCACCGTGGCCGAGAGCATACCCTGGTGCCAGGAATAGAGGCCGTGGATGCGGCTGGTGTAGAGGAAACCGAAGCGGAGGTTGCGGTAGACGGGCAGGACGTATTCGGCGCCCACGTTGAGCGTGGCGGCGAGCGCCTGCGTGGCCGAGCCTTCACCGTCGTCGTAGACCGAGAACATCTCCTCGAGGTCGTCGCCCAGCTGCTCGAACTGGTCGCCGAGTTTCGTGCCGTCCTGCGACGAGCCGCTGCCGGCGTATATGTTCTCGAAGCCGTCGAAGGTATAGTCGCCCCTGGAAGAGGCCTGCTGCGTCTTGCCCCAGCCGATGAAGCCCAGGTCGGTGAGCGAGGCGCTGAGCGTGAGGTCGTCGGTGAGCTTATAGGTGGCGCCCAGGTCAAAGGCCAGGCCGAAGCCGGGCATACCGAAGGCCACATCGTCCAGGCCTTTCACGCGGGGACGGCCGTCGGGCGCGTTCTTGTCGGCCCCTTCGTGCTCGAAGCGCGTGTCGAGCAGGGCGGCCTTGAGGCGGGCGTCGCCCTGTATGCGCCACTCATCGCCGTTGAGGGTGAGGTCGAGGCGGTCGGCGGCGAAGTCGGCGTAGGCCATGCCTAAGAGGAATTTCACCTTGGCGCCCACGGCGAGCTTTTCGCCGAAGGTGCGGCGGTGTCCGAGGGCAAGCTCGGCGTAGTTCTGCGTGCGCAGACCGATGTCGGACAAGCTGTAGTGTTCCTTGGCACCGGCCGTCTTGGCGAACTCGAAGAGCTCTTTGGGCAGCGATACGTTGGTGTTGGAGCGGAGGTTGAGCTCCACGAGGTTGATGCCGCCGAAGGCCTTGAAGCCTACCGAGAAGAGGTTGTAGTTGAGGTAAAGGTCGAGGCGGTTCTTGTCGTGAAGGTCGGAGAGGAAGCTCGCGGCGTCGACGGTGGGGTTCATGAAGGTGGTGTACTCATAGCCTCCGAAGCGCACCTGGTCGGCGGGCGAGAGCTTGTACACAAAGTTCTTGAGGCCTATGTTGCCTGTTGCGCCCACGTTGATGTTGCCCATCAGCGCCGTGACGTAAGGCGCGTCGAGCAGGGCGGGGTTCATTTGGTGGCGGAAGTTGCTCGTCTGCATGAAGTAGCTTGAGCGGAACTCCTGTGCGGCAGCGGGGAGCAGGGCTACCGAGAGGAGCGCCGCGGCCGCCATTTTTCTGTATGCGGTTTTCATATTGTTTCAGTTTGAGTTGATGTGGCGTGGAGGCGGAGCGGTGCCGCGCTGCGACGGAACGGTGCGCCGCACAGGGCGGGCGGTGTGTCGTGCCGGGCGATACGTGCGCCGCCGGCGCCGGTTAGTTGAAGTTGCCGATGATTTGTCCGGTGAGGCGCAGACGCATGTCCTTCACCTGCAGATACTGGTCGGAGCGGAGCTCGCCGCCCTGCGGTGCGTTGGCGGCGGCGGCCACGCGGAAGCGCAGGCGGTCGAGGCGCCTGAGGTCGGCGGGGCGGGCAAACTTCACGTTGATGACGATCTCGGTGTCGGTGGCGGCTTGTTCCACGGTCAGTCCCTGCTGCGTGCCGGCGGCGGCCACGTCCACCTTGTCCACCTGCACGTCGGCAAGCACCTCTCCGTCAACGTCCACCGGTATGAGGGTGGCGGTGAGGTCGAGGGGCACGGCGTTGGTGACTACGGCTGTTACCTGCAGGCCGTCGGCCTCGTAGTCGCGGAGGTCTTCGTTCATGTCGACCACGGAGTCGTTGTAGACGATGTTGAGGCCCTGCTCAAACTCGAAGGGCACGAACACGTTGTAGTCGAGCTGCGCGGCGTAGGTCTTGCCGAGCTGTATGGTGTGGTCCTCTTCCTTCACGTTGATCTGGCGGTTGTTGAGGTCCACGCCGATGTAGTCGGGGAGTTTCTCCACGAGTGTGCCGAGGGTGGGCACGCGCCAGGACTTAGCGCCCTGCTCCACGCCTGCGGGGTCGTAGGGCTGTGCCTGCTGGGCGAAGTAGAAGGTGTTGTCGGTGAGTTTGAGGATATCGGCCTTGCCCTGTCCCACTGCGGGGAGCTCCACCTGCGCGGCGAGCGCGCCGTTCCTCATGGCCTGGAGGTTGGCGTGGAACTGGAGGGTGAGGGGTATTTGCGTGAGGTCGGCGGAGAATTTCACCGTGGGGTTGGCCACTTTCACCGTGACGCTTTCGTCGCGCAGGAAGTCGGGCAGCGAGGAGCTGATGTCAATCCGCTCCACCTGCGGCTCTATGAGGGGGTCGAACTGTCCGGTGACCTGTGCTATCTCGACGGTGCTCTGCGTGAGGTCGCGCTGGCCTACGGCGATGGTGAGGCGCACGTTGGCCGAGGCGCCGGGACTGAGCGTCATGGCGCGGCTGGCGACGAAGCTCAGGTTGCCGCGCATGGTGATGTGCTTGTCGGCCAGGCGGAGCGAGCCGCCCTGTATCTTGCCGTCGTCGCCGGGGAAGGCCACCTGGTCGATGCGTACGGCGCCGAGCTCCACGTAGTTTGTGTTGAGGTCCTTGTGGTTGTCGAGGGTGAGCACGCGGCCGCTCCCGTCGAGGTGTCCGCCGCGGGCGTCGGTGAAGTGCACGAAGTCGGGAAACTCGATGCGCAGGCCCTCGATGTCCTTGAAGCTGAGGCCTTCCATACCTGTCGAGAGTATCTCGAGGTATATTTTCATCTCGCTGGTGGCGGGTGTGAGCGTGAGGCCTTTCACCCACTTCACGTCCTGCTGTATGTTGTCGAGGTCGAAGCCGAATTCCGTGTCGGCCACGACCTGCTTGTCGAGCTCGAACACGCGGCCTGCGGGCACGGTGTAGGTCTGTCCGGCCTGCCCGGCGGGCACCACGGCGTCGTAGTCGAGCACCTCGTAGACAGGCGACAGCTTGGCGTTGTCGATGCTGGCTCTCATGGTGTTCACCGTGAAGTCCACACTCGTGCTGCCGCCCTTTGTCAGATAGTAGCGTCCGGGCGTGCCGTCGGTTTTCAGGTCCTCGTCCACCTCAAGGATGTCGGCCATCATGATGCGCTGCGTGGAGCCCAGTTTGAGGCGCAGGCCTTCGGAGCCGAGTCCCATCGTCATGTCGATGTCCTTGCTCATGTCGTAACTGTCGTCGACACACGAAGTCAACGACAATCCGGCCGTGAGGAGGAACAGCCCCGTGGCCAGTCCGCCTCTCAGATAATGTTTCTTCATAAAATGAAAATTATAGTATAAGTGATACAATGTTTCCATCTGGCGGCGCCGGTGGCACAAGGGGCCCCGTACGCGTCGCACACGCCATGCGCGGCACGCCGCTCCGTTCTGTAGTGATATGCTCCGCAAAGTTACAAATATTTTTCACTTATTAATAAATGCACCGCCTATATTTTGACCAACGGCGACCAAAACAGCTTTTCCACCCACCCCCGGACACTCCACGCGCCAGGCGGCCGGGATTTTAACACTATTTGCTTTGGGCCGGAAAATCCATTATCTTTGCATCAGCAGCGGGGCTGGTCTCATGGAGACCGGCCCTTGTTTTTTTGGGCCCGGGGGCAGTTTTTGGCAAAAGCATTACTTGCTTTCGCGAAAAAGTCCGTATTCGCCTCCCGGAAAGCATTACTTCGCGTTTAAAAAGTCCGTATTCGCGGCAAAACTCCAAGTAACGGTGGCAGAACCACGGCGGGGAGCGGCCTCGCGGCGATAGGATTTGTTAACAAAAAACGGCCTTGAAAACCTTTCGGAAGGTTAAAAACGTTAAAGGCGCCAACACCCCGGCCAGACAGCCCGCGAAAATAAAAAACGGCGAAAAGGCGCGGAAATCGAAAGTGTTTCTTAATTTTGCACCTTAGGCGCACTATGTACGCGCCTGCCTAACACGCACGCGCCGATTTTATAACAGAACCCGCAGCCTTAAAGCAACGTGAATCAGAAAACAGCCCCACTCCGCCGCCACACGCGGCGCACCCTGCCGGCCCGGCACTCCGCGGCCGCCCGCTGGCGCCGCGCGGCCGGCGCCCTGGCGGTGCTCCTGGCGCTCGGCACCGGCGCCGCGCGGGCACAGCAGGAGCCGGCCTTTCTGCACTACTGGCAGCTGGAGCCGCAATACAACCCCGCCGCCGTGGGCCGCGCGCCGCAGCTCACCGTCAACGCCGCCTACCAGACACACGCCGCAGACTTTGAAGACGCCGGCGGCACCATGTATGCCGGCGCCGACATGGCCCTGCGCCTGGGCCGCACGCGCCACGGCGTGGGCGCCGTGTTCCAGAACGACGAGTTCGGCCTCTTCTCCCACCAGCACTTCAGCCTGCAATATGCCTTCCACCTGCGCCTCTTCGGGGGCACCCTGAGCATCGGCGCCGAGGCCGACATGCTCAGCGAGAGCGTGGACGGCTCGAAGGCCGACCTCGGCGACACGGGCGACCCGGCCTTTCCCACCGCCGGCGCCTCGGGCTCGAAGTTCGACGCCTCGGCCGGCCTGTGGTACAGCCACGGCCCCTGGCATGCCGGCCTCGCGGCACAGCACCTCACCGCCCCCACCGTCACACTGGGCGAAACCAACGAGATTAAGGTTAAAACGCTCTATAATTTCACCGCGGGATACAATATTTCCACGCGCAACCCGTTACTAACAATAACGCCCTCGGCCATGCTCCGCTACGACGGCACCGACCTGCGCGCCGACATCACCGCACGCCTGGGCTACGCCCGCGGCAAAAAACGCCTCTACGGCGGCGCGAACTACAGCCCGCAGCACTCGGCCGCCCTCTTCTTCGGAGGCACCTTCCACGGCATCGACCTGAGCTACTCCTACGAAGCCTTCACCGGCGGCATGGGCATCGGCAGCGGGCAACACGAAGTGACACTCGCCTACCGCCTCGACCTCAAACTCGACCGCCGGGGACGGAACAAGCACAAGAGCGTACGCTTCCTCTGACACGACAACACACACACTCATGATACAATCTTCTGCAAGCAACGACAACAAAACCCCGCGCCGCGGCACCACAGGCATGGCCGGCATGGCCCTCACCCTGCTCGCACTGCTGGCCCTGGCTTCATGTATGGGCAGCTCGCGCGCCATGATGAACGGCGGAGAAGTGACCGGCTCGCGCGGAGCCGCCTTCAACGAACCCACGCCCTTCGGCATGGTGGAGGTGAAGCGCGGATACCTCAAGGCCGGACTGGAACACCCCGACTCGCTCTGGGGACAGCACGCGCAAACGAAGGACATATCCGTCGACGGCTTCTGGATGGACCAGACGGAAGTGACCAACTCCATGTACCGGCAGTTCGTGGAGTGGGTGCGCGACAGCATCATACGCGAACGGCTCGCCGACCCCTCCTACGGCGGCGACGAGACCTACAAAATAGAGACCGACCGCTACGGCGAACCCGTCACGCCACACCTCAACTGGAGCAAACCCATCCCCTGGCGCAAACCCACCGAAGACCAGGAACGCGCCATCAGGAGCGTCTACGTCACCCACCCCATCGACGGCACCACCATGCTCGACACGCGCCAGCTCATCTACCGCTACGAAATCTACGACTACGAGAAAGCCGCCCTGCGCAAATACCGCCTCAACCCCGAGGAGCGTAACCTCAACACCGACATCGACGCCACCGACAACGTGGTGATGATATCCAAAGACACGGCCTACGTCGACGAAAACGGCAACATACACAGCGAAACCATCGAACGGCCCCTCTCCTCGGCCTACGACTTCCTCAACACCTACATCGTGCGCGTCTACCCCGACACGACCTGCTGGGTCAACGACTTCGTCAACGCCAACAACGAAACCTACATGAAGCTCTACTTCTCATCACCCGCCTACAACGACTACCCCGTGGTGGGCGTGACCTGGGAACAGGCACAGGCCTTCTGCGCCTGGCGCACCAACTACCTGCTGCGCGGCATGGGACCCCAGGCACGCTACATACAGCGCTACCGCCTGCCCACCGAACTCGAATGGGAATACGCCGCACGCGGCAAAGAGGGCAACCCCTTCCCCTGGCAAGGCGAAGAGAGCAAAAACCAGGACGGATGCTTCTTTGCCAACTTCAAGCCCGACCGCGGCAACTACACCGACGACGGCAACCTCATCACCTCACGCACGGGCATATACGGCGCCAACTCCAACGGACTCTATGACATGGCGGGCAACGTGGCCGAATGGACAAGCACCGTCTACACCGAGGCGGGCATCGAAGCCATGGCCGACCTCAACCCCCAACTGAGCTACAACGCCGCCAAAGAAGACCCCTACGTGCTCAAACGCAAAAGCGTGCGCGGAGGCTCCTGGAAAGACCCCCTCTCCTACATCCGCTCGGCCTGGCGCACCTGGGAATACCAAAACCAGCCGCGCTCCTACATAGGCTTCCGCTGCGTGCGCTCAAAGGCCGTAACCACCAGCTCGACAGCCGGCAACCGCAAGAAAAACAAATAAGCCCCCGCACCCCGCGGGGCACCACACGCCCCGCACATTGCGGCACACACCCCACACATAGTACCATACGCCCCGCACACTGCGGCACACATATATTTATATACAAGCGCACATCATCAGGCATCACGCACACATATATTATATACACACGCACGCGATACCGCAACTATTCCGCAACAAACACAACCTATTCAAGCACATGGCTCCCAAGATAAATTTAGTAGTACGGCTGCAACACTGGATGGACAGCGTACCCGGACAGACTTTCCTCAACTACGCCTACAGTTGGGGCGCCGCCATCGTTATCCTCGGCGCGCTCTTCAAACTCACACACCTCGCGGGCGGCGACATCATGCTCTTCATCGGCATGGGAACGGAAGTAATCGTGTTCTTCCTCTCAGCCTTCGACCGCCCCTTCGACAAGGCCGAAGTGGGTAAGGAGCTGCCCGCCGACTACGAAACCGACGACGAAATAGCCGCACGCCTCGGCCTGACCGACGGCGAGGAGGACGACGAAGAAGACGACAACGACAACGAAGCCGGCAAGGCTGCCGGCGCAACCATCACCATACCCGCCGCAGCAGGCGGCGTAGCCGTCATCGGCGGCGGTATAGCCCCGGCCGCAACCCCGGCCGCGACGGCGTCAGCCCCCCGGCCCGCCGATCCCGCCGACACCGCCCGCGCCGCCATAGCCGCCGCCACGCCCGCCGGACAAGAGCCCTTCGCCGACGAAGCCCAACGCCTCGCGGCCATCATCCGCGCCGCCAACGACGAGCTCCTGCGCCGCGCGCAAGCCGTTCTGTCGCCCGAAATGGAGGAAGCCACCCAAACCTACATCGGGAAGCTCCGCACACTGGCCGACACCTTCGCGAAGGTAGACCAGCAGAGCGCGCGCCTCGCCCACGACAGTGAGGAAATGGAAAACCTTAACCGCACGCTCACAGGAATAAACAAAGTTTACGAACTGCACCTCAAGAGCATCAGCCTGCAAGTAGGAACAATCGACCAGATTAACTCCGAAACCAACAAACTGGCCCAGCAGATCGAGGAACTTAACCGCGTGTACGGCCGCATGGTCGAGGCGCTCACCGTGAATATGCGCGGCAACGCCACCGCCGCCACCGCGCAATGATGCCATACGCCCCCCGGGCGTGCCGGTATATAAACAAAACATATCGGGCAATGCTCAAAATCCGCCCATAGGGCCGCAAGGCACACCAATACGCCCCGCAGGCACACCAATACGCGCCCCGGGCGCTCCAATAAGCCGCAAAGGCACACCAACTATCTGAAAGACACATCAGTTACAAGATGACAGTAAAGAAAAGACCGGTTTCGCCACGCCAGAAGATGATCAACCTGATGTACGTTGTTCTGCTGGCCATGCTCGCCCTCAACGTGTCGAACGAAGTACTCAAGGGCTTCGACCTCGTAGGCGAGAGCCTGAACCGCACCACCGGCAACGCCGTGAAAGAGAACGAAGCCATATACAAGGACTTTGCCGAACAGCTCAAAGCCAACCCCGGGAAAGTGCAGCCGTGGTACGACAAAGCCATGGCGGTGAAGCGCATGTCGGACTCGCTCTACAACTTCGCCGAAGAGCTGCGCTGGGCCATAGCCCGCGAGGCCGACGGCTCCGATGCCAACCCCTCGGCCCTGGAGCACAAGGAAGACCTCGACGCCGCCGGCCGCATCATGCTGGCCCCGGTGAAGGGCAAAGGCCGCCTGCTGAAGGCGCGCATCGACGACTTCCGCCAGCGCATCCTCGGCTTCACCACCGACCTGCGGCAACGCGCCATCATCGCCTCCAACCTCACGACGGAAGTGCCCGTAGCGCCGGAAAACGCCGGCAAGGACTGGGAGGAATACATGTTTGAGGCGATGCCCGCCATCGCCGCCGTGACGATGCTCACCAAGTTGCAGAGCGACGTGCGCACGGCCGAAGGCGTGGTGCTGCACGACCTGATAGCCAACATCGACCTCAAGGACATCCGCGTCAACGAGCTGGGCGCCTACGTGCTGCCCGAGGCCACCACGCTCTTCCCGGGCGAGACGTTCCGCTCGCGCATCGTCATGGCGGCCGTAGACACGACGCAACGCCCCGAAATTTACGTGAACGGCCGCCGCATCGCCGACGACGGGCGCTACAGCTTCACCGCCGGGGGGCCGGGCGCCTACAGCTTCTCGGGCCACATCATGATGCGCAACAGCGCCGGCGAGCTCATACGCCGTGACTTCACGCAGCGCTACAACGTGCTGGCGCCCCCGAGCGGGGCCACGGTGGCGGCCGACCTGATGAACGTGCTCTACGCCGGCTTCGAGAATCCCGTGAGCGTATCGGCCTCGGGTGTGGACGCCGACAAGATAAGCCTGAGCATGACCGGCGGCACACTCACGCCCAAGGGCAAGGGCAAATACGTGGCCCGCCCCGCAACGGTGGGGCAGGACGTCACCTTCACCGTTACGGGCGAGGTGGGCGGCCGGCGCCAGACGATGGGCACCTTCAGCTTCAAGGTGCGCAAACTACCCGACCCCACGGCCTACATCGTAGTGGGCGGCGACCGCTACAAGGGCGGCCGCGCCATCGGCAAGAGCGCCATACTCGGCGCGCAGGAGGTGGGGGCCGCCATCGACGACGGCTTGCTCGACATTCCCTTCCGCGTGCTCAGCTTCGAGGCCGTGTTTGCCGACCGCATGGGCAACTCGCGCCCCGAGCCGGCTCAGGGCGCCCGCCTCACCGAGGCACAGCGCGAACTGATACGCTCCATGCGCCGCGGCCAGCGCTTCTACCTGTCGCGCGTAAGGGTGATGGGCCCCGACGGCATCGAGCGCACGCTGCCGCAGGCCCTGGAGGTGATTGTGAATTGAGAAGTAAACTGCTAACTATCATCAAGATGAAACATATCCTATTCATAGTGCTTTGCCTCACGACCCTCTCGGCCGTGGCGCAGCCCCCGGCGCGCCGCCGCGCCGAGGCGGAGAAGAAAACGCAGGAGGCCATGCCCCGCGGCTCGGCCTACCGCGAGTTTCCCACGGCGCAGCCCATGCCGGCCGACGCCGCCTGGCGCCGCGACCTTTACCTCACCGTCGACCTCGGCGAGGAGGCCAACGCCGTGCTCTACTACCCCACCGTGCCCACCGACGGGCGCGTCAACCTCTTCACCTACCTCTTCAAGCTCATGCTCCGCGGACAGCTCCAGGCCTACGACTACAAGCTCGACGGCAACGAGGATTTTTCGGAAAAGAACAAGGTGAAAGCCCGCACGCTGCTCGACCGCTACAAAATACGCTACGAGACCAACGGCGATAAGATACGCGTGAGCGACGCCGACCTGCCCTCGGACGAGGTGAAGGCCTACTTCCTGAAGGTGAGCCGCTACTACGACCAGCACACGGCCTCGTTCCGCCAGCGCGTCGACGCCCTCTGCCCGGTGTTGCGCCGCGGCGACGAGTTTGGCGTGGGCGACACGCAATACCCCATGTTCTGGGTGCGCTACGCCGACGTGGCCCCGCAGCTGGGCAAGCTCATCCTCATGGGGAGCAACCTGAACAACGCCGCCACGCTCTCGGCCGACGACTTCTTCACCACGGCGGCCTACAAGGGCACCATTTACAAGACGGTGAACCTGCAGGACCGCCTGCTCTCGGAGTATTGTCCCACCGACTCGGCCATGAGCAGGGAGCAGCGCCGCATCGAGAAGGAGATGAACGACTTTCAGGACCGCATGTGGGGCCGCGACTCCGTGGCCATGGCACGCGCCGCCGCCGAGAAGGCTGCGGCCGACAGCATAGCGGCGGCCGCAAAACCGGCCGCGCGCACGCCGCGCACCGCCACGCGCCGCCGCACCACCGGCCGTACGCCCAAGAGCAGCGCCGGCGCCGCCGGGAGCAGCAAGCCCAAGACGTCGGCCGTGGCCAAGAAGCGCCAGCGCCCCACCTCGTCGAAGTCGGGCGCCAGCCGCAGCACGGGCCTCAGCGTGCGCCGCCAGCGCCACTGAGCCTTTCAGCCCCGGCGCTGAAAGACACCGCGCGGACAGACAGCACACACCGCGCCGCCGCACACCACACCTTAAATAAATCCGTTCCGGCACCAAGCATTCAGGCGCCGGAACGGATTTAACGTTTTTAACTTTCCGAAATGTTTTCGGCGCCGTTTTCTGTTAACAAACCTTATCGCCGCGCGGCAGTCCGGAGCCGCCGCACGGCCACCGTTACTTCGTGTTTTCACGGCAAGTAATGCTTTTCAGATTCCACGTAGTGCATTTTTTCCGCGAATACGGACTTTTTCCGGAAAACCATTACTTCGTCTTGCAAAAACACGCCCCGGCGAACCAAAAACAAGGGGCGGACCTGCATAGGCCCGCCCCCCGGCTTATGCAAAGATAATACATTTTCAGCCCGGAAGCAAATAGTGTTAAAAAGCCCGCACGGCGCGGCACTGCCGCATCCGCCGCCACCGCCCGGAACGGGCCGGCGACAGGCCGGAGCGGGAAAAAACGGCCCGTAAAAAGGTTAAAAAAACGAATAAAATATCCCCGCTGAATGGAAAAACATAATTTTATGCGTAAATTTGCACCCGGAAAAATATTGCAATTATCAGCAGAAAACTTTTATAAATGAACAAATTGCTAACGGCAACGGCCGTAGAACTACTCTTACTGACAGTTCCCCTCTCCTCCTGTATAAAAGACGAAGCCCTTAACGCCGAGTGCGACATCACCGGCGTGGAGGCCGCCTGGCTCGACGCCAACCGCGGCATCCTGCTGGGCGAACCGCTCGTGGGCAACACGCACGTGTCGTTCAGCATACAGAAGGGCACCGACCGCACGGCCCTGGCGCCGCGCTTCGAGCTCACGCCGGGCGCCAGCCTCACGGCGCGCATCGACGGCACGGAGGTGGAGGCCAACGGGCTAACGCGCGACTTCTCCTCGCCGCAAACCTACACCGCCACCTCGGAGGACGGCAACTGGACGAAGCAGTACACCGTATCGTTCAGCTACCCGCAGCCCATCACCACGTGCAGTTTCGAACGCTACGAGCTCGACAAGACGGGCCGCTACCAGGTGTGGTATGAGGTGGACGACGGCGACAGCGAGAATCCGCGCCGCGACTACTGGAGCACCGGCAACGCCGGCTTCGCGCTCACAGGCATGGGAAAGACCCCGGCCGACTATCCCAGCGTCAGCGACCCGCTCGGCGTGAAGGGCAACTGCGTGAAACTCGTCACCCGCGCCACCGGCTCCTTCGGCGACGGCGTGCGCATGCCCATCGCCGCCGGCAACCTCTTCATCGGCGAGTTCCGCGTGGGACAGGCCATGCTCCGCCCCCGCCAGGCCACCCGCTTCGGCCTGCAGCTCGTGGGCGGACGCCCCCTGCGCTTCGAGGGCTACTACAAGTACAAGGCCGGCCCCGTGTTTACCGACATCAACAAGAAAGTGCACCCCGAACTCAAGGACACGGCCGACATCTACGCCGTGGTCTACGAGGTGGACCCCGCCAACTTCGTGGCCCTCAACGGCGACGACGTGCTCTCCTCGCCGCGCATCGTGGCCCTGGCGCGCATCGACGACCCCGGGGAGCCCGAAGAGTGGACCCGCTTCAGCGAGCCCTTCCGCCCCATGAACGGCAAAACCTTCGACGAGCAGCGCCTGCGCACCGACGGCTACGCCATAGCCATCGTGGCCACATCGAGCCGCCAGGGCGCCTACTTCGAAGGGGCCGTGGGCTCCACGCTCCATGTGGACGAACTGCGCATCGTATGGGAAGGCAAAGAGCATCAGTAACCTTCCGCCACAACCCCGCACACCTACAACAGCAAGCATTCATGAAAAAAATTCCACTCATAGCCGCAGCCCTCGTGCTCGGCATCGCCGCACACGCGCAGAACGCCGCGCCGGCCACACAACGACACCCCGACGACACCGACAGCAACCTGCTGCGCGCCGCCCTCAAAGGATGGCACGTAAGGCTCGCCGCCGGCTTCAACATCGGCGGAACGGCCCCCCTGCCCCTGCCGCGCGAGATACGCAGCATCGACGGCTACAAACCGCAGCTCAACATCGCCCTCGAAGGCGCCGTGCAGAAACGCATCGAACAGACACCCTGGGGCGTCATGCTCGGCGTGCGCCTCGAGCAGAAGGCCATGCGCACCGACGCCACCGTCAAGAACTACCACATGGAGGCCGTCAACGCCGACGGCTCCGGACGCATCAACGGCGCCTGGACCGGACACGTCAAGACACACGTCGACAACTCCTACCTCTCCTTCCCCCTGTTGGCCACCTACGCCATCAGCCCCCGCTGGCAGGTGCAGGCCGGGCCCTACCTGGCCTGGTGCATCGACGGCAGCTTCACCGGCGAAGCCTACGACGGATACATACGCGACCAGGACCCCACCGGCGAAAAAGCCTACGTGACCAACGCCACCTACGACTTCTCGCCATCGCTGCGCCGCTTCCACTGGGGCCTGCAGGCCGGCACGGAATTCCGCGCCTACAAGCACCTCGCCGCCACACTCAACCTGCAGTGGGGCCTCAACGGCATCTTCCCCGGCGACTTCAGCAGCGTCACCTTCGCCCTCTTCCCCATCTACGCCACCGTAGGCTTTGCCTACCTCTTCTAAGCGGCGCCACACATACAATAAAGGAAAAAACCAACATATTATAAACCCAAAAGAATGAATATGAAGAAAATTCTACTCACCGCCCTGGCCGCAATAGGCCTCGGCACCACGGCCCTGGCACAGACGCCCGCCGAACTCGCCGGCAAATACTACGGCGAACTCTACATATCGCTCGGCGAACCGCTCAACGACGAGTCGGTAGCCATGCCCATGCAGTGTGTCGACATCACCGCCTCCGACGCAGCCGGCTGCGTGAACTTCGCCATCTACAACTTCGCCCTCGGCGACATGCAGCTCGGCGACATCGTGCTCCCCGCCATCGGCACACAGAGCGCCGACGGCACGACCCGCTTCGCCGAGAACCCGCTCGTCGACCTCTGTTTCCTCGACAGCGCCATCATCGCCAAAGCCAACCTCGAGCCCTCCACCAGCTGGATCAAGGGCGACAGCATCTACGCCGACGTCAACGTGTCGTGGGACATGGGCATGGAAGAAATGCGCATCTACGTGCGCTTCGTAGGCGAGAAGCCCAGCGCCTGGCAGGCCTTCAACGGCGGCTTCAACTTCCCCTGGACGGACAACCGCCCCTGGGACAGCGCCAACGGCTACGACTTCCAGTGGCCCGACGCCGACAACACGGAATATTGGAACTCCACCGCTTACAAGCGCCACATGTATATTCAGCCCGACGGCTGGACCATTTCCAACGTGAGCGGCATGAACGGCCTGGGCGCCACACTCGTGGGCCGCTGCGACACCATCAGCATCGCTGAAAACGGCGCCGCCGACTACGCCGTGACGCTCACCAACACCCCCAACCCCTTCATGGATTCGCAAATCGTACCCGGCTACATCACCCTCGGCACCTCCTGGGCTGCCGCCAACGCCATGGGCGTAATGACCGGCAATCCCAAAGCCGCCGACGGCGGTGCCTTCGGCGGAGTCAGCTTCAAGGAACTGCCCGACGCCCTCACCCTGCGTTACAAGCGCAGCCACGACGCAGCCAACGCCACCGAACCGGCCACCGTCGTAGCCTATCTCTGGAAAGGCACCTACACGCAGGCCGAAGTGCCGGCCAACACGGCTTTCAACGCCCCCGTTACTTGCACCATGACCGACCGCGACCGCAACATCCTGGGCAAGGAAACGACCCTCGGCGGCGAAGTGACCAAAACAGCCGACGCCGCCTGCATCGCCAGCCTTGAAGAGTACATCGAAGGCGACGCCGCCGAATGGCAGGAACTGACCGCCGAGTTCAACTACGGCGAGTTCGCCGGCACCGGCGTACGCCCCGAAAAGATGAACATCATCATCTCGGCCAACGACTACTTCGGTGACCGTGCCCAAGTAGGCAACGGCAACAGCATCACCGTCGACGACGTGCAGCTCGTATACTGGAGCACGCTCCGCTCGCTCGCCTACGAAGGCGAAGAGCTCGGGTTTGCCGAAGACAAGACCAGCTACGACCTGAGCCAGGTGCTCTTCGACGCCAACAAGCTCTCCTTTGCCCAAAAGGGCCAGGGCGCTACCGTGAGCACGAGCTTCAACGATGCCACGGCGCAGCTCACCATCCGCGTGGAAGGCGCCGACATCGCCCGCAACCCGGGCAACGCCACCTCCTACGTAGTGACCTTCAAGCAGGGCAGCACCGGCATCGCCGGCGTAGAGGCCGACCGCAAAGCCGACAACGGCGTGTACAGCATCAGCGGCGTGCGCGTGGCCGACAAGCTCACCGAAGGCCTCGCCAAGGGCGTCTACATCGTAGGCGGCAAGAAGGTTGTTATCAAGTAACAGGCCCACAGCAACACGCAACGGCCGGTATCGCGCCCGGAGCGCGGCACCGGCCGTTTTCATCTTTCTTTAAAACAAACAACACACAACCGATATGAAACGCACCCTACTCTACATCGCCCTGCTCGTTGCCTCGGGCAGCGGGCTCAAGGCCCAGTATCTGCCCAACTACGGTTTCGAGGCCTGGAAAACGGCCTGCGGCAACAGCTACCAGTCGAGCACCGGCGCCCTCTTCGGCGGAAAATCGCCCGAAGGCGAACGCCAGCGCCCCGGCCAGGAACCCGAAGGCTGGAACGGCTCGAGCGTCAACCAGAAAGTAATGAGCGTGACAAAGTCCGAGGTGCTCGTCAGCGCCAGCACCGCCACGCCCGACGGCAGCCAGGCCGTCCGCCTGGAAAACAAGTATGTAGGCGCCGCCGGCATAGGCTCCAACGCGCCGGCCTTCATCACCCTGGCCACGCCTTGGGTATATGCCGTCTCCAGCATCGCCAACTGCGACGGCGGCGTGTATGGCGGCAGCGCCTTCAGCCATCGCCCCGACGCCATCAGGGGACGCTTCCGCCGCCCCGCTACCGACAAGGGCGAGCAGGCCCACATCATAGCCTACCTCTGGAAGGGGACTTTCAAGTCGACCATACCCGCCACGGGCAGCGCCCTGGAGCGCGACAACGTTGACCGCGTCATCATGGGCCGCGCCGAAGCCACGCAGCGGGGCCAGCTCGTGGCCTCGTGCGACCATGAGTTCGCCGCCACAGCCGGCAACGGCTGGGAGGAAATCACCGTACCCCTCACCTACGAGGCCGGGCAGGAAGAGGCCGTGCCCGAGATGATGAATGTCATCATATCGAGCGCCGACTACTGGACGCGCGGCAACATACAGGCCGGCAGCGTGCTCGAGGTGGACGACCTGCAGTTTGTGTACTACTCCGAACTGGCCTCCTTCTCCTTCTCGGGCACGGCCTACACGCCGCAGCCCGGCGGCAGCGTCAGCATTGACGCGCCCTACGACGCCACCGCCGTGAACTACACGCTCCGCGGCGTCGGCGCCAGCGCCGGCAGCAGCTACGACGCCGACAGCCGCACGCTCACCATCGTGGTGACGGGAGGCGACGCCGACGCCACGCCCTCAAACCGCCACACCTACCGCTTCGTATTTGCCGAGGAGGGCGGCGGAACGACCGGCCCGGTCGACCCCGTTGACCCCGTAGACCCGGTGGATCCCGTCGACCCCTCGCAGCCCGGACTGGGCGAGGTGGTGACAGACCTCGGCGCGACGGTGCCCGAGAAGACCTACGTGCTCTTCAACGCCCACTTCAACGCCTACGCCATCTACGCCCCCGCCCACAGCTCCGGCTACGTGTGGACGGCCGCCATGCACGGCGACGACTCGCACACCCTGGCCAACGAGAGCTACAGTGAGCCCTTCGACGCCACCACACCCGCAGGCAGCTGGATGCTCATACCCTCCGGCGAGGGCTACGCCCTCTACAATGTGGGCGCGCGCAAATATCTTTCGGTGCCCACGGGCAACACGGGCGGTTCCTCGCTCTTCACCACCTTCTCGGACGAGCCCGTCGAGCTCACCTTCCTACCCCTCTCTGAAGGCAGCTACGCCCTCACGGCAGGCACGGCCGAACACGACTATCTCTGCGCCGCACCGCAGGCAGCCGCTCCGCTGGCCACGTGGCAAAGCTCCGACGCCGGCGCCGCCTGGCAACTCATAGAGAACCCCAACGTAGAGCCCGACGCCGACCTCCTGGCCACCATCGTGAAGCCCCTGGGCGAACTCGTCGGCCACATGGAGGAAACGAGTATCGCGAAGACCTACGTGCTCTACAACGAACACTTCACGGCCTACGCCGTGTACGACGCCGCCGAGTCGGAGACCAACGTGTGGACAGCCGCCATGACGGGCGACGACGACCACCCGCTGGCCAGCGAGACCTACAGCAAGGCGCTGCAACCCAAGCAGCCCGGCAGCAGCTGGATGATAATTCCGCGCGACGGGGGCTACTGCCTCTACAACATGGGGGCGGGCAAGTTCCTCGCCACGCCGGCCTATGAAGGCAGCACCACGCCCTGCACCTTCTCGGACGAGCCCGTGGTTCACACCGCGGTCGAACTGGGCGACAACAACTTCGCCTTCACCGCCGCAGGCCACGCCCAGGACTACCTCTGCGCCGCGCCGCAGGCCGGCAGTCCGCTCTCCATCTGGCGCCTCACCGACGCGGGCGCCGCCTGGCAGCTGCGCGAGAATCCCAACGTAGCCGCCGACGAGGAACTGGGCTACATCGTGTCGTCCATCGCACAGGCCGCCACAGCCACCGCACCGCGCGGCATCTACACCCTGCAGGGCCTGCGCCTCAACGTCACATCGACGGACCAGCTGCCGGCGGGCATCTACATCGTCGACGGACGGAAAGTCATTGTGGGCAACCGCCGTTAAAACGCAGCGTCCCGTCCGCTGACGCAACACCATACACGCCAAACGCCGCGACGGCCGCCCGGGAACATTCCCGCGGGGGCCGTCGTTTTTTTATGCCCGGCGGGCCGCGCCGGCACTGCTCCGCCCACGCCCCGCCGGTTGTTCCATTTTTCCGTTCGGCGCGCCGGCGCGGAAACACGGTTACGCCGCGGCCGAAAAACATTACTTCGTGCCCGGAAAAACATTACTTGGAATTTTTACGCGAATACGGACTTTTTAAATTCCAAGTAATGCTTTTTCGGCGCTGCGTATCGTTCTGTTTTTCAGACGTATTCAGAAGGCCCGAAAACGCCTTTTCACAAAACAACGCCGCCCTCTGACTGAGGACGGCGTTGTTCTGTTTTTCCGTTTTTTTACGTTTGCGAGGACGACCGGCACCCCGCCTGCGCCACGCGGCAGCTCACGGGTATGGCCCTCGCCACCGCGCGGCAGCGCCCGGCCGTGCTCCTCAGCGCTCCAGCACGTCCTGCACCACGAGGCCCGCCAGCGTGAAGCCGAACACCGCCACGGCGTGGGCCACCGTGCCGTTGACGCGCGCCTTCTGTCCGGGGTCTTCGGCCGCGGGGCCGAGGTTGGGCCGCAGTTCCTCGCTGAAGACGCAGCGCACCTTGCCCGCGGGCCGCACGCCCTGCTTGCGGTAGCGCCGGCGCAGGGACGCCGCGAGCGGACACCCCTGCACCTTCCAGAACTCGGCCACGCGGATGCGCTGCGGGTCGAGCTTCAGGGCCGCGCCCATCGAGGCAAATACGCGCGCACCGGCCGCGGTGGCGGCGCAGAGCAGGTGGGCCTTGGCCTCGAGCGAGTCGATGGCGTCCACCACGTAGTCGTAGCGTCCCAGGTCGAAGTCGGCCGCCCGGTCGGGGGCATAGGCCGTGCAGAGGGCCCGGATGTCGGCCTCGGGATTGATGTCGAGCAGGCGCCGGCGCAGCACCTCGGCCTTGGGCTGCCCCACGGCGGAGGTGGTGGCCATGAGCTGGCGGTTGATGTTGCTGGCCTGCACCACGTCGGGGTCTACCATCGTGAGGCATCCCACGCCCGAGCGCACCAGGCTCTCGGCACACCAGCTGCCCACGCCGCCCACGCCGAAGATGATGACGCGCGTCTGCGCCAGGCGCGCCAGACCGTCGGCACCGAGCAGGCGCTCCGTGCGGCTGAAACGCTCCTGCCGGCTCAGTTCCATGCCTGGCCCTCCTTCTGCCGGCCGGCAAAGCGGTCAAGACCGCCGCGCAGGAAGCGCGTGAAGCGCTGCGGGTCGGTGTCGAAAGTATAGGCGCCGGCCAGCGGATGGCCGTCGGGACCGAGCAGCACGTAGAAGGGCTGCGCGTTGGCGCCGAACTTGGTGCGCTGCAGGTAGCTCCACTTGTCGCCCACGGTGCGGAGCTTCACCTCGCGGCCGTTCTCGGTCACCACCAGGGGCTCGGGCAGGCGCGTCTTGTCGTCCACGTAAAGCGACACGAGCACATAGTCCTTCATCAAGAGGTCGCGCACGGCGGCGTCGTGCCACACGGCCATCTCCATCTGCCGGCAGTTCACGCAGCCGTGACCGGTGAAGTCGACCACCAGGGGCTTGCCTGCCTGGCGGGCATAGGCCATGGCCTCATCGTAGTCGGTGAAGCGCGGCTCCACCTTCACGGGGTCAAGGTTGAAGTCCTGCGTCGACATGGGCGGGGCAAAGGCGCTCACGGCACGCAGCGGGGCGCCCCACAGGCCGGGCAGCATGTACACGGCGAAGGCCAGCGAGCACAGGGCCAGCATGAAGCGCGGCACGCCTACGTGGGAGGGGCCGTCGCCGTCGTGCGAAAAGCGTATCTTGCCAAGCAGATACAAGCCCAGCAGGGCGAAAATCGCAATCCACAGGGCCAGGAACGTCTCGCGGTCGAGCAGATGCCAGCCGTAGGCGAGGTCGGCCACCGAGAGAAACTTCAGGGCAAAGGCCAGCTCGAGGAAACCGAGCGTCACCTTCACGGCGTTGAGCCAGCCGCCGCTGCGGGGCGCGCTCTTGAGCCAGGCGGGAAACAGGGCGAAGAGCGTGAAGGGCAGGGCCAGGGCCAGGGCGAAGCCGAGCATGCCCACCGCCGGCACGATGGCCGGACCGCCCGAAGTGCTCGCCTCCACCAGCAGAAAGCCGATAATGGGACCGGTGCACGAGAAGCTCACCAGCGACAGGGTGAAGGCCATGAGGAAAATGCTGAGCAGGCCCGTGGCACGCTCGGCCTTGCCGTCTACGGCCGCCGTCCAGCGCGCGGGCAGGGTTATCTCGAAGCCGCCCAGAAAGCTGGCCGCGAACACCACGAGCATGAGGAAGAAGAAAATGTTGAAGAGGGCGTTGGTGGAGAGGTCGTTGAGCGCGCTGGCGCCGAGCAGGGAGGTGACGGCCAGGCCGAGCGACACGTAGATGACGACTATCGACACGCCGTAGAGCACGGCGTCGCGCACGCCGCGGGCCTTGTCGGCCGAGCGCTTGAGGAAGAAGCTGACGGTCATCGGTATGATGGGCCACACGCAGGGGGTGCACAGCGCCACCAGTCCGCCCAGCATGCCGAGCAGAAACACCTGCCAGAGGCCCATCCCCTCGGCGGGCGCCTCGCCGCCGAGGGCGCGGAGCTCGTCGGTCACGGGTTGCCAGAGCGCGCCGCCCACGGCCTGCGGCGCGGCGGCGGCGTTTTGCGACACGGCGGAGGCGTCAGCAGCCGGCGCAGCGGCATCGGGCTGGGCGTCGCCAGGGGCGGCAGCGGCGGCGGGAGCACCTGCGGCATCATCGGTCAGCCCGCGGGGCAGCTCCCGGGAGGGCTCCCCGGCACCGTCGGTGCCGGCGACGCGGAAGTCTACCTTGCCGGGCACGCAGGCGCCGTCGTCCTTGCACACCTGATATTCGAGCCAACCCTCGGCCAGGTAGTTGGCCGCGGTGAGCTCAATGCGTTGCGTGAAGGTGCAGTGGCCGATGAAATAGCTCACCTGCATGTCGAACACCTCGTCGTGCACGTTTTTTTTGCCGGGACCCTGCCTGAGGCCGCCCTTGAGGCGTGCGCCCTGCAAGGCGTCGGTGCCCAGGGCGGTGGGCATGGGGCCGCCCTCGGGCAGGTCGGCGGCATAGAGGTGCCATCCGGCTTCGATGTTGCCGTTGAAAATGATGTCGATCTCAGTGGGGCTCACGCGCTTATAACTTACGGTGAAGCCGGCTTGCGCCATTGCCGCAAGTGCGAGGAGCACGGGCAACAGGACGGTGGTAAGTGTTCTTTTCATTGCGGTTATCGTGTTTTGAGTGACAAAGTTAGCATTTTTTTGCCGAATAAGCTCTCCCGCGGGGCAGGCACGGCGGACCGGAGGGCGACTAATTGGCGGCGCGAGGCCCCTGGCAAGGGCCGGAGGCGGCATGCCAGGGGGGGCAAAGGCGACATAGCAGCGGGCAAAAGGCGCCGTCTGTTGAAAAAAAATACTTAACTTTGCGGTGTGCTTCGCCCGACAGCCGCCCGCCGCCCGCCCCCGCCATGCCGGCGCGCGCCGGAACGGCCGCGGAGCCAGCGGAATAAATCAAGAAAACAACACGCCATATGGAGCATCAACTGCAACTTTACAACACGCTTTCGCGCCGCAAGGAAGTGTTTGAACCGATACATCCCGGACACGTGGGGATGTATGTGTGCGGCCCCACGGTATACGGCGACGCCCACCTGGGCCACGCCCGGCCGGCCATCACCTTCGACCTCGTGTTCCGCTACCTCAGGCATCTGGGCTACAAGGTGCGCTACGTGCGCAACATCACCGATGTGGGCCACCTGGAGCACGACGCCGACGAAGGCGAGGACAAGATAGCCAAGAAGGCCCGCCTCGAAAAGCTCGAACCCATGGAGGTGGCGCAGCACTACACCAACCGCTTCAACGCCGCCATGCGCCGCCTGGGCGTGCTGCCGCCGAGCATCGAGCCGCACGCCACGGGCCACATCATCGAGCAGGAACAGCTCGTGCGGCAGATACTCGACGCGGGCTTCGCCTACGAGTCGAACGGATCGGTGTACTTCGACGTGGAGAAATATGACAAGGCCTACGGCTACGGCCGCCTCTCGGGCCGCAACCTCGACGACGTGCACGACGCCAGCCGCGAGCTCGACGGCGTGGGCGAGAAGCGCCGCCAGGCCGACTTCGCCCTCTGGAAAAAAGCGCAGCCCGAGCACATCATGCGCTGGCCGTCGCCCTGGAGCGAGGGCTTCCCGGGCTGGCACTGCGAGTGCACGGCCATGGGACGCAAATACCTGGGCGAACGCTTCGACATACACGGCGGAGGCATGGACCTGGTGTTTCCGCACCACGAGTGCGAGATAGCGCAGGCGGTGGCCTCGCAGGGCCACGAAATGGTGAAGTACTGGATGCACAACAACATGATCACCATAGCGGGCAAGAAGATGGGCAAAAGCTACAACAACTTCATCACGCTCGACCAGTTCTTCAGCGGCGACCACCCGCTCCTCGAGCAGCCCTACTCGCCCATGACGATACGCTTCTTCATCCTGCAGGCACACTACCGCTCCACGGTGGACTTCTCCAACGAGGCGCTGCAAGCCTCGGAGCGCGGACTGGCACGCCTCTTCGACGCCCTCGCCGCCCTCGCCCGCGTGGAGGCCGCAGCCGGCGGCGGCCTCGGCAAGGAATATGCCGAAGAGCTGGCCAAACGCTGCTACGAGGCGCTCGACGACGACTTCAACTCGCCCATCGTGATCAGCCACCTCTTCGACGCCTGCCGCACCATCAACCAGCTCTCCGACAGGAAAACCTCCATCACACCGGAGGGACTGGAGGCGCTGCGAGGGGTGATGCACACCTTCGTGCACGACATACTGGGCCTCGAGGCCGAAGAGAGCGGCAACGCGGCGCGCGAGGAGAGCTTCGGCCGCGCCATCGACCTGCTGCTGGAACTCCGCGCACAGGCCAAGGCCAACAAGGACTGGGCCACGAGCGACAAGATACGCGACGACCTCGCGGCCCTCGGCTTCGAGGTGAAAGACACCAAGGAGGGCGCCACCTGGAAACTCAACAAATAAAAGCCCGGGCAAGGCTGGCCACGAACCCGGCCGGCGGAAAGCGGCCGCGCGGCGATAGGATTCGTTAACATAAAACCGCCCCGGAAACGCCAACGAAGGTTAAATATGTTAAAGTGGACGCCGGCAGCCGGCCAGACGGGCCGGCCGGAGAAAACCGCGGGCAGGCAGAGAAGTTTTTTCCGGTAAAAGTATTATCTTTGCAGCCATGAAACTGATTACCGCGCTTCTGCGCCTCCTTTCGCACCTGCCGCTGCGCGTGCTCTACGCACTCGCCGATGTGAGCTACCCGCTCGTGTACTACGTGGCGCGCTACCGGCGGAGCGTCGTGAGGCAAAACCTGGCCAACTCCTTCCCCGAACTCACGGAAAAGGAACGGCGCAAGGTGGAGCGGCGCTTCTACCGCTGGTTCTGCGACTACGCCGTGGAGACGCTGCGCCTCATCAGCATCAGCCCCGGAGAGATGAAACGCCGCATGCACGTGGAGGGCGCTGAACTCATGGAGAAGGCGCTCGAAACGCACCCCTTCGTCTTCATCTACCTCGGACACTACTGCAACTGGGAGTGGATATCGTCCATACCGCTCTGGACCCGACGCCCGCAAACGCACTGCGCGCAGCTATACCGTCCGCTGCGCAACAAGGCGTTCGACGCGCTCTTCTACAACCTGCGCACACGCTTCGGCGCCGAAAACATCTCGAAGTACGAGTCGCTGCGCCACATCATGCAGCTCAAGCGCGACGGACGGCCCACCATCATCGGCTTCATAGCCGACCAGGCACCGGGATGGAACAGCATACACGACTGGGTGGACTTCCTGCACCAGGACACACCGGTGTTCACCGGTACGGAACGCATCGCCAAGAAGGTGAATGCCGCGATATTCTTCGCCGACGTGCAGCGCACACGCCGCGGATACTACCACCTGACGCTGCGCCACGTCACCGACACACCGGCCGACTTCAAGGACTACCGGCTCACGGAGCTCTACATGGAGCAACTCGAGCAGATGATTCGCCGCCAACCGCACCTGTGGCTCTGGAGCCACCGACGCTGGAAACATCAGCGCAACGCCGACGGATCGAAAAAGGAATAGGCCCCGTTTCCGGCATCCCTTCATCATCTTTCCGATATTCTCTCATCACCTTTCCGATATCCCCTCATCATCTTCCGGAATATCCACAAAAAAATACCGGCGCCCGCACCGGCCGCACAAAATCGGGGCCCTCACCACCAATGCAGTGAGGGCCCCGATTTTTTTCAATACTTACGCGGCGCACGGCCGCGTGTAACCGCCGCCATCAGCCGGCACTATAGGCAGCCTCTTCGGCCTGGCCTATAATATCCTCGTTGGCGCTGCGCTTGGCGGGCACATCCTCGTCCGCCACCTCCGGCACACGGCGGCGCGGCCGGCGCTGACGACGCGGCGCAGCGGCAGCCTCGGCCCCGGCTTCAGCCGCCGCAAATCCGCCCGACGGGTCTGCGGCAGCCTCCGCAGCCTCTACGGCCGGGCGCCCCTCCTCAGAGGCCACCGCCGCACCTCCGGCGGCAGCGGCACGACGGCCGCGACCGCCACGCGACGAGCGGCGGCGCGACGGCTTCTTGCCGGCATCCCCGTCGCCCTCCCGGGCAGCAGTCGGCCCTTCCTGCACGGCGGCCGGAGCCTCCTGAGGCGCTGCCGCGGCTACTTGGACAGCAGCCGGCATCTCACGCACAGCCTGCTGCTCGCCGAGCACGGCGGCCACAGTCTCGTCCGACACCACCGGCGCCTTGGGCACGCGGCGCGCGGGCTGCTGCTTCTTGATTTCCTGCCGTGGCGAGGGCGCCGGACGCTGCGGCGCCCGCTTACCGCCACGCCCGCCGGCGCGCCCCGCGGCCTTGCGCGATACGCTTCCGGCCGCCGCCTCCAGGTCGTCCACCTGGGGCACGGCGCATATCTCGGGAGCCTCCATAGCCGTGCGCTGCTCCTTGGCCGCATAGATGGCGGCCAGGAGCTTCGGCTCGCGGCGCAGGCGCACCAAAGCCTCGCGGGCGGCCGCCTGGTGGCTCTCCTTTTTGGAATGTCCGGTGCCGGAGCCCACCTTCACGCCCTCGATGACCACCGTGGCGGTGAAGATGATTTCGCCGGCCTCGGCGCCGGGCTTCTGCGTCATTTTGTAGTCGGAGAGAATGCGGTTCTTCTGCGTCCACTCCAGGAGTTTGCTCTTGAAGTTCACTTCCTTTTTAGCCACGCCGTCGAGGTCGAGCAAGCGGCCTACGATGCGTTTCTCCACAAACCAGCGGCAAAAACTGAAACCGCGGTCGAGGTAGACGGCGCCTACGAGGGCCTCGAAGGCATTGCCGCCGATGTTGTTGTAGTGTACGCCGGAGGCTGTCGAGGTCTTGACCAGGCGGTCGAGCCCTATCTCGGCGGCCAGGCGGTTGAGTGAGGTGCGCTGCACAATCTTGCTGCGCGTGCTGGTGAGAAAGCCCTCGTCGCGGCGCTCGTAGCGGTGGAAAAGGATGTCGCTCACGACGGTCTCGAGCACGGCGTCGCCGAGAAACTCGAGGCGCTCATTGTTGAGCGACACGCCGTTGGCGGTGCGGTAGGCCTGCGACTTGTGGGCGAGGGCCACGCGGTAAAGCTGCAGGTTGTGGGGATAAAAGCCGAGGATGCCGTAGAGGGCGGAAATGAGTTCCTTGTCCTTGCGGAAGGAATACTTGACTTTATCTAAAATATTTATTACCATTTACATAAGGTGTGTGTGACAGGAAACGGGACCGGAACTTGCAGCGGCGCGACCTTGCCGCGCGAAAAAGGCAAGAAGCCGGACAACAATGGCGTCATGCGACGGAAGAACCATTACGGGCCGTCGGGACAAAGAGATACCGGCCGTCGGGCCGCCGGCGGTTGTGCGGGCGGCCCGGATGGCCGGTGTTTTGCCCCGGCGGTTTACTCCGGGTTTCCTAACAGGTTTGGTCAAGCCTCGTACTTCTTCACGATGCAGCAGGCGTTGTGTCCGCCAAAGCCGAAGGAGTTGGACAGCGCGGCGCGTACGGGGCGCTTCTGGGCCTTGTTGAAGGTGAAGTTGAGGGTGTAGTCGATGTTCTCGTCGTCGTCGCCCTCCTCGTGGTTGATGGTGGGGGGCACGATGTCGTTCTGCACGGCCAGGCAGCAGAACATGGCCTCCACGGCACCGGTGGCACCGAGCAGGTGTCCGGTCATCGACTTGGTGGAGCTGATGTTGAGCTTGTAGGCGTGCTCGCCGAAGAGCTTTGTGATGGCCTTGACCTCGGAGATGTCGCCCACGGGGGTCGATGTGCCGTGCACGTTGATGTAGTCGATGTCCTCGGGCTTCATGCCGGCGTCCTCGAGGGCCGTGCTCATCACGAGGTGGGCGCCGAGACCTTCGGGGTGGCTGGCTGTGATGTGGTGGGCGTCGGCCGACATGCCGCCACCGGCCACTTCGGCAGTAGATGTGTGCGCCGCGCGCCTTGGCGTGTTCAAGTTCCTCGAGCACGAGGCAGGCGGCTCCCTCGCCCATGACGAATCCGTCGCGGCTGGCGCTGAAGGGGCGCGAGGCGTGCTGGGGGTCGTCGTTGCGGGTGGAGAGGGCGTGCATGGCGGTGAATCCGCCCACGCCGGCGGGCCAGATGGCGGCTTCGGCGCCGCCGGTGACGATGGCGTCGGCCTTGCCCAGACGAATGAGGTTGAAGGCGTCGGCCAGGGCGTTGGTGGAGGAGGCGCAGGCCGAGGTGGTGGTGTAGTTAGGACCGTGGAAGCCGAAGGTGATGGATATTTGTCCGGAAGCGATGTCGGCGATCATCTTGGGGATGAAGAAGGGGTTGTATTTGGGGCCCATTTCGGCGCCGTTCACGGCATAGTTGCCGGCTTCTTCCTCAAAGGTGTGTATGCCGCCGATGCCCACGCCGAGCACCACGCCGATGCGGTTTTTGTCGACGGTTTCGAGGTCCATGCCGCAGTCCTTGACGGCTTCCATGGCGGCTACGAGGGCGTATTGCTCGTAGAGGTCCATTTTGCGGGCCTCCTTGCGGTCTATGTAGTCGGCCGCCTTAAAGCCTTTCACCTCGCAGGCAAACTGTGTCTTGAACTTGGAGGCATCGAAATGGGTGATGGGGCCGGCACCGCTGACGCCTTTCTTAAGGTTTTCCCACGTTTCGAGGGCGGTGTTGCCCAGGGGGGTGAGGGCGCCGAGGCCTGTCACTACCACTCTTTTTAATTCCATGATTGTTGTGCTTTAGAATAATGGTGAGCCGGCGGCCATACGTTTTGAGGTTATACGCCGTCTTTGGCAGCATGAGTAAACCTACCATCTGCAAAGATTAACGTATAACCTCAAAAACCGCAGGCACGTGGCCGTGCGGCAAGGCCTGTCGGGGCTCGATTACTGTACGTTAGCCTCGATGTAGCTGATAGCGTCGCCTACGGTAGAGATCTTCTCGGCCTGATCGTCGGGAATGGTGATCTTGAATTCCTTTTCAAACTCCATGATGAGCTCTACGGTGTCGAGGGAGTCGGCGCCGAGGTCGTTGGCGAAGCTGGCTTCGTTCTTCACTTCTGCCTCGTCCACACTGAGTTTGTCAACAATGATAGCTTTTACTTTTTCTGCGATATCAGACATGATTTTTCTTTTTTATGTGATTAATAAATAAAGTTTTCGGTCGTGTTTGCAGATTGCAAAAATAGGTGTTATTATTAATATAGGCAAGAAAAACGGCGAAAATCACACGTTTTTTGCACAAAAAATGCTGTTTATGTGCAAAGAGACCCGCCGTCAGGGCCGGCGGCGCGGCTGTGCGCGCGCTATTTTGACGGCCGCCGGCGGGCGACGCGGCGGCGCGGACTTTAACATATTTAACCTTCGTTGGCGTTTTGCAGGGCATTATTGGTTAAAAAGTGCTATCGGCCTCAGCCGCCCCGGTAGCCGCGGAAGCCTCCGGACGAGGCCCGCACGAAAAGCATTACTTGGATTTCCGCCGCGAAGTAATGCTTTTCCGCCGCGAAGTAGTGCTTTTTTCCGGGCAACCGGTGCTTTTCGGGCAAAAGCACTACCCCGTGTGGCGCAGACCGCCCGCTGAACCGCAGAAACAAGGGACGGTCCCGCTCGGAACCGCCCCTTGGCCAAGGCAAAGATACAACATTTCCGAGCCAAAAGCAAATAGTGTTAAAAAGCGGCGCCGCGGTGCCCGCCGCAATGGTTTTATTCGTATATTTGCAAAGAGAAGGGCGGCCTGCCGCAGCCGCGGCCGCGGCAGGAGCGCGCACGGCCTTGCCCCGCCCTACCGGAACTTCAAACACAACACACATAAAAAACCTACTATTATGGCATTCTTAACCAACGACAAACTCGTTATCGTCGGCGCAGCCGGCATGATTGGCTCCAACATGGTACAGACGGCTCTCATGATGGGCCTCACCAGCAACATCTGCCTCTACGACGTCTTCTCAGCCGAAGGCGTGGCCGAGGAAATGCGCCAGAGCGGCTTCGACAACGTGAACATCACGGCCACCACCGACATCAAGGAGGCCTTCACCGGCGCCAAGTACATCATCTCCTCGGGCGGCGCGCCCCGCAAGGAGGGCATGACCCGCGAGGACCTGCTCAAGGGCAACTGCGAGATAGCCGAACAGCTCGGCAAGGACATCAAGACCTACTGCCCCGACGTGAAGCACGTGGTCATCATCTTCAACCCCGCCGACCTCACCGGTCTGGTGACGCTCCTCTACTCCGGTCTCAAACCCGAGCAGGTGACCACCCTCGCCGCCCTCGACACCACGCGCCTGCAAAGCGCCCTGGCCAAGAAGTTCGGCGTGATGCAGACCGAAATCACGGGTTGCGCCACCTACGGCGGACACGGCGAGCAGATGGCCGTATTCGGCAGCGCCGTGAGCGTGGCCGGACGCAAACTCACCGACATCATCGGCACCGACGAGTTCCCTGAAGCCGAATGGGAACAGATGAAGAAGGACGTAACCCAGGGCGGCGCCAAAATCATCGAGCTCCGCCGCCGCTCTTCCTTCCAGAGCCCGTCCTACCTCTCCGTCGAGATGATCCGCTCGGTAATGGGTGGCGAAAAGTTCCGCTTCCCCGCCGGCACGTTCGTAAACAACGGAAAGTATCAGAACATCATGATGGCCATGAACACGACCCTCGACGCCAGCGGCTGCCACTACACCATGCCCGAAGGCACTCCCGAGGAACTGGCCAAGCTCGACGCCAGCTACGCACACCTGTGCAAGATGCGCGACGAACTCGTGACGCTCAACATCGTGCCCGAAATCAGCCAGTGGGGCGACATCAACCCCAACCTGAAGTAAGCCGCCTGCGGCCATACCCAAAGAACATCCGCCCGGACTCTCGCTCTGAGAATCCGGGCGGATGCTTTTTCGTGGCGGCGGGAGGGGGGCTTGTCCGCCGCCCCGGCCTTTTTCCAAAAACCTTGGCCCCTTTTCTATAAGCCCCGGCCTTTTTCCGCAGGCCTTGGCCCTCACTCGTAGACCTTGGCCTCGCGCTGCCCCTGGAGCACGGCCAGGGCGTTGAAGGCCAGGGCCTCCATCTCGTCCTCGCCGGGATACACACACACGGGCGCCAGGAACGACACGCGGCGGCGTATCGCGCCCATCACGTAGTCCGAGTGCGCTATGCCGCCGGTAATGAGAATGGCGTCGACCTCACCGCAGAGCACCGCGCCCTCGGCGGCGATACACTTGGCCGTCTGGTAAGCCATCGCGTCGATGAGCAGCTTGGCGTGCGCGTCGCCGCGGTCGATGCGGGCGAGTATCTCCTTCACGTTGGTAGTGCCGAGGTGAGCCGCCAGGCCCGCCTCTCCGGCAATGCGCTTGAGGAGCTCGGCCTCGGTGTAGCGGCCGCTGTAGCAGAGGCGTATGAGGTCGGCCGCCGGCAGTGAGCCGGCGCGTTCGGGCGACAGGGGCCCTTCGCCGTCGAGGCCGTTGTTGGCGTCGATGGCGCGTCCGCGGCGGTGGGCGGCTACGGATATGCCGCCGCCCATGTGGCAGACGATGAGGTTGAGGTCCTCGTAGCGGCAGCCGCGCTCACGGGCGTAGCGCCGGGCTATGGCGCGTTGGTTCAGGGCGTGCCACACGGGCTCGCGGGGCATGAGGGGCGACCCGCTGATGCGGGCCACTTCCTCCATCTCGTCGACCACTACGGGATCGGCCGTGAGCACGCGGCAGCCGGGCAGTTGCTGCGCCAGCTCGTAGGCTATGATGCAGCCCAGGTTGCACACGTGCTGACGCCGGGCGTGGTACATGTCGGCACACATCTGCTCGTTGACTTCATACACGCCGCCGGAGAGGGGGCGGGCCAGTCCGCCGCGGCCTATCACGGCGTCGAAACGGAAGGGCTCGCCGAGGCGGCGGAGCTCGGAGAGGACGATGTCGCGGCGGAAGGTGCGCTGGTCGGCGATGGTGGTGAACCGCGCTATTTCCTCCGGACGGTGCTCGATGGTGCGGCGCAGCACGGGCTTCTCGTCCTCGTAGATGGCTATTTTGGTGGTGGTTGAACCGGGATTGATGACAAGTATCCTCATAACGGCAGGCTTTGTTTGGCGCCGCGGGCGGCGAGCTGGGCCGCGAGGGCCAGACTGTGGAACTTGTCGTCGGCGCTGTCGCCGCGCGAGGGGAGCACCACGGGACACACGGCGCCGCAGAGCACGCCGGCGGCGGCTGAGCGGGCAAAGAAGGTGAGGGTCTTGTAGAAGGCGTTGCCGGCCTCGATGTCGGGAAACACGAGGATGTCGGCCTCGCCGCCCACAGGCGATGCGATGCCCTTGGCACGGAGCGCGAGGGGGTCGCAGGCGGTGCGCACGTCGAGGGGGCCGTCGATCACGGCGCGGCCCCAGCATCCCTGGGCGGCCTGCTCCACGAGGCGGCGGTAGTGCAGTGTGTGCGGAAACTTGTCGCTCGGCTTTTCGGAGCAATGCACCAGCGCCACGCGGGGCGTTTCCACGCCGCAGGCGCGGCAGAGCTCAAGGGCATAGCCCAGCTGGGCCTCGCGCTGCGCCTCGGTGGGACGCGGCATCACGGCCACATCGGTGAAGAAGAGCAGTTTGCCATATCCCTCAGGCTCGGCCACGGCCACATGGGTGAGCACACGGCCGGCGGGCAACAGGCCGGCTGCCTTGTCGAGCACGGCCCGCAGGAGCACGTCGGTGCCCACGAGACCTTTCATGAGGAAGTCGGCGCGGCCCTCGCGCACCAGACGCACGGCCGCCGCGGCGGCTTCGGCGTCGGTAGCGGCGGGCAGATGCTCCACGCGGTCGGCCACGGCCACGGGGAGGTCGCGGCCGGCCACGGGGGCTTCGGGGCCCACGAAGATAGCGCCGCCGAGGCCCTGCGAGAGGGCGCGCGACACGGCCGAGAGGGTGGAGGCGTCGCGGCCGCACACCACAGCCAGGCGCAGGCCGCGGCCGCCGGCATCGAGACTGCCGGCCAGCTGTCGGAGACTACGGATGGGGGTCATAGGGGTATATTCTTTCATTTACGGTGCAAAGATACGCGGAAAAATGCACTTTGGCAAGCATTTTGTGCAATAAAGAAAAGCGGAAACCTCCGCAGAAGTTTCCGCTTTGTCGTATTCAGACCGCGGCGGCGGCAGCCTTACGCGCTCATGGCGGTGCCGGTGAGGGCGCCGGCGAGGGCGGCCAGGGCGGCGGCGAGCACTTTCACGATGACATTCCACACACTGCGGCGCCCGCTGGCGGGCAATTCGGGCATGACGGCAGGATTTTTGGCATAAATTCTCATAATTGAAACAGTTTTTTTTGAAGGTTGAACATGGCGGGGCGTAAACGGCCGCGCCCCTCGGCCTCAGCGCTGACGGTGCAAAGATACGACGCCACCGGGGGGCGCTTGCTTTTTGTGTACGATAACTCCCCGCGCGATTTAACACATTTAACCTTCCGTAACTCCCGGAGGCGGTGCCGGCGACACACCGCGGCGCGTTTCCAGACCGCGAAGTAGCGCTTCCGGGCCGCGAAGTAGTGGCGCCGCGCCGCGAAGCAGGCCTTTTGCCACCGCGGATAAGGGCTTTTGGCCGCCGCGGAGTAACCCTTTTCACGCAACACAGGGACCGGCCGCGGCGGCTGGTCCCTGTGCTGATGCAAATATACTGAATTTTCAGGCCGGAAGCAAGAAGTGTTAAAAAAACCGGACGTCGCCGGCCGGGCCTGCCTTCCGCACCTCAGAGGCCGCCGCGCCCGCCGGCGGTACGCCCCTGGCCTGCGTGCCTCAGAAGTCGACGCGCCACGTGTCGTAACACACGGCGCGGGCGCCGAAACCTTCCTTCTGAAAGATGAGCCCCTCGTTGAGCACACGGCCTGCCTGCTCGTTGCTCGTGCCGAAGTCGAAGTAGGGGCGCCGGGCGGCGTCGGGGGCGAAGGCCTCGAGCAGGCGGATGAAGAGGAGGTCGAGGGCGCCGAGAGCGCAGCCCCTGTCGAGGGCGGCGATGTATTGCACGTGCGCCACGCGGCCGGTGAGGAAGAGCAGGCAGCCGGCCACGGGCTCGGGCCGGCCGGCACCGGTGGCCGGGGGGGCGTCGACGAGGTAGAGAGCCATCTCCCCGGGAAAGCGCGCCATGAGCAGCCGCAGCTCGTCGGCGGTGTGGACGGGCCGCGCGCCGTGGCGGCGGCGGAGCACCTCGGTAAGGATGGCGTGGAAGGCGTCGATGTCGCCGGCCCCGCCGCGGCGCACGGCGAGCCCCTGCCGCAGGGCCTTGCCGGCGCCGCGGCGACGCAGCTGGGCAGGACGCAGCGGCGCGCGCAGGTCGACGGCGGCCGACACGAGGCGGGCCTGGAGCGTGGCGCCGCGGCGAAAGAGCCAGTAGAGGTCTTCCTCGGCCGGCTGGAGGTGGTAGATGTGGGGCATGGGGCGGTACACCAGCGCCGTGAAGCCCCCGGCGCGGTAGCGGGCCAGACAGGCGTCGAGCGCGGCGGCGGTGCCGACGGTGGTGAGGCCGGGGCCGGAGAGCAGGCCGCCGTAGGTGAGGCCGGCGTGCGACTCCACGGCGCCGGGCAGGGCATGGGAGCGGCAGGCGGGCAGCAGGGCCACCGGGCGGCCGGCGGCGTCGCGCACCAGGAGCGAGGCGTCGCGGAAACGGTCGGCGTGGTAGTCCATGAACCCTCGGCTGAGCAAGAAACTCCTTTGGCGGGCCTGGAGCACGAAGGCGTCCCACTCCCCGCGCAAACGGGGGGCGTAGGGCTCGGCGATGTAGGCGGGTGTGTTCATCGGGAGGTTGCTTTTACACGTAAGAGGGCGCGAGGTCAGAGGCCCCAGCTGGCCAGGTTATAGGTGGCCTCGACACGGTTTTCGAGTTCGTCGGGCAGGTTGCAGAAGAAGTCGATGCCCGTGCGGCGCTCCAGTTCGTCGATAGTGATGGCGGCCGCGGCGGGCGTGGTGGCGTTGGTGGCGCTATGCTCGAGCCAGAAGGCTATGCCGGTCACGTTGCCGGCCTTGGAGCGGCGCACGCAGGCCATGAAATAGTACTTGGGCACAACCATCTGCACGGTGTTGCCCGTCACGTTGCGCACGGCGCAGTGGCCCTTCACCTGCCCGTCGGCAATGGTGCCGCCTTTCACCACGTAGAGGGTGTCGCCGGTGGTGGTGCAGGAGCGTCCCCACTTGTCGCGGCAACGGTCCTCCACCGTGCCCCAGGCGCCGGTGTTGAACCGGCCGAGCATGGGCGACATGTTGCTCATATAGAAGGTCTGCTCGTTGGCCTCGCGGCTGTAGTAGCGCTCGGCCGAGCCCACGAGGTGGCCGCGGTTGTAGCCCGGGAAATACTGCTCGCGGCCGTCGGGCAGATGCGAGGCCACCTGGTAAGAGCTGTACCGGCTGAGACCGGGCTCGGGGGCCCAGGCGTCGGTACGCGTGCCCCAGTTGCGCTGGGCCGTGCGCGGATCGTAGCGGTAGGCCACCCAGCGCGTGTGGTAGGCCGCGCGCACATACTCCAGGCAGTAGTTGGGCGTGCCGTCGGAGAGGATGTGGTTGATGTATATGCCGTCGGCCGCAAGGCGGGGCACTTCCCAGCCGAGGGCGTCGCGCTGAAGGTTGGCGTTGGTGTTGCCGGCGGGGCCCGAGGGGGGAGTGCCCGGTTCGCCGGGAGCGGCCCCGTCGTCGTCGGAACAGGCCACAGGAACTAATGCCGGCAGAAGCACGAAGAACGCGCGGAGCAGGAGATGGAGATACTTTCTGGACATGGGTAAAGGGTGTTTCATCGGAAGGTAAAAGAGGGACGCAGCCACTGGCGGATGCGTCCCCTATAGTTCAGTTGTCAGCCCACGGGGCTATCACTTGGCGTAAGTAATGGCAATGGCCTTGATGCGGAGCTGGGTGGCGCCGCCGGTGCCGGTGTGCTCGTTCTTGATGACAGTGGTGGCCGCGCCGATGCCGGAGAAGAGGATGAGCTGCTTGGCCTCGTCGAAACCGACGGTGCCGGGCGTGGCGCTCACCTGCTTCTCAGCGTGATAGACGGTGCCGCTGTAAGTGTCGTAAGCCACCACGATCTGGTCGATGGCTTTGGAGGCCGTCACGGTAAAGGAGTTCTGCGGATACATGCGGATGGTGCCGCCGCCGGCCGTGTAGAACTTCGGGCCGTTCTTGTTGCCGCCGTTGTCGAAAGCGAGCGTAGTGCCGTCCGAGAGGGTGAGCGTGCCGGCGTCGGTGGCATTCTCCAGCCCGAAATCGGTGGCGTTGACCACGATGTCGCCGGAGAGCTCGGCGTTCACGTCGCCGGGATTCCCGCCGGGATTATCACCGGGGTTTTCGCCGCTCTCGCCGGGCTTGCCGTCCTTGAGCACGGCGTTCTTCACCTCCCACGTGCCGGAGTTCTCGCCACACTGGTAGTAGAAGGCCACACGCACGCCGCTCTTGCCGAGATACTTCTCGGGCACGGCCACGTCGTAGTGATAGAAGGTCACGTAGTCGCGGCCCTCGGTGAGCGTGCCGGTGATGTCGTCCCACGTGGTGGTGGCGGGGTCGCCGGTGTAGTTGTCGGTGATGAGCACCTTGTTAGTGCCGTTGTCGGCGAAGCGCAGCACGTAGTCGAACGAGAGCGCCGCGGCGGCAGAGGCCGTGAGGTTGCACTCAGGCGATACGAGGTAGCTCTCGGAGGGCGTGGTGGTTTTGCTCGCGTTGTCGTAGCCGGAGGCCTTGGCCGTCTGGAAGTCGATCATCCACGGCGTGCCGGTGATGTGCTTGAGCGTGAAGGCGCCGAAAGCCGTGCTGAACGTCTCGGAGAAGTAAGTGCCCGCGGGCAGCTCGGGCGTGCCGGGATTCTCCGTCGCAGAGGCCTTGCCCTCGGCCACCTTGAGGTTCTTCACCTCCCACGTGCCGGAGCTTTCGCCACACTTGAAGTAAAGGGCCACGACTACTTCCTTTTGGCCGATGTACTTGGCGTCGAGCTGATGGGCATAAGTGGCAAACTCGCTGTATGAGGCCGTTTCGGGCAGCGCGCCGGTGATGTCGTCCCACTCGGTAGTGGTGGGGTCGCCGGTGTAAGCCGTGGTGATGAGCACCTTGTTGGTGCCGTTGTTCTTAAAGCGGAGCACATACTCGAAGGTGAGATAGGCTTCGGCCGAGGCGCTGAGGTCGATGACCGGCGAGAGGAGGTAGCCCTCCATCGGCGTGGTCTCCTTGGTGGAGTTGTCGTAGCCGGTGGCCGTGGCGCAGCTGAAGTCGATTTTCCAGGAGGAAGCCGTGAGGCTCTTCACCTTGAAGGAACCGAAACCCGACGAGAAGGACTCGCTCACATACACGCCCTCGGGCTGGTCGGTACCGGTGTTCAACTCATAGGGAGCGGGCACGTCCTCGCAAGAGCCGCAGGCAAACACAGCCACGGCCAGGAGGAGAAGGTTGATAATCTTTTTCATATTAAGCAAGTATTTTTCTGTTTTGTGTGAATATTATTCTGTAGGTAAGGTCAGACTGACAGCGTCGCGGCCGTCGCGCAGCTGCATCTGGAAGTTACTGTTGTAGCGGCCGAGCATGCCGTAGAGGTCGACCTTGCCCTTGGGCATGGCTTCGCAGGCGAAGAGGGCGCTGGTGCTCGTATAGAGGGTGCAGGCCGAGGGGGTCTTGCCGTCGGGGAACTTGATTTTATGCTCCACGGAGTAGACGGTGGGGTCGGCGGTGTAGGCGTAGCTGAAGCTGGCCTTGTCCGTGGAGGCGGCGTCGGGGATGGTGACGCCCTTCATCACCACGAGCATGGGCGTGAGCTTATCAATGTTGCCGCTCACAAGGTCGGCGGCGGTCACTTCGCGGGCCACGACGAGCGAGGGGTCGGGCGTGCCCACCTTCTGTATGTTGCTCTTCACGTAAGGCCAGGCCATGGGACCCATGCGCAGGATGCCGTTGGTGTTGATGTAGGGCTGGCCTATCTTGGCCTGCTTGCCGTAGCCGCCCACGTAGAGGCCCTTGAGATTGATGCGTATGCGCTGGCCCACGGGGAAGATGGTGTAGAAGTTCGACAGGCCTTTCATGCCTACCATGATACCGGGCACGTCGGTGCGCACCTGGCCGTCCTTCACTTCCTGTATGAGAATCTGCTGGTAGAGGTTGCCGCTGATGTCGTTGGCGGTGACAACGCCTTCGATCACGAGGTCCTCCTCAACGGCTCCCCACGAGCTGCCCCCTATCTCGGCGGAGAAGCGGGAGCGCACCTCGGTGATGGTGGAATTGGGCTCGCCCACGTTTTCGGCGGTAAACTCGTCGGTGCTCACGGTCTCGGCGTCCCAGTCGTTGATGCACGATGAGAACGAGAGCAATACTGCCAGCATTCCTATATATATATTGTATGCTTTCATATCGTTGTTGTTTTCGTTTTAATGCGTTAGTGAACCTTAGCTTAGAAACGGAGTCCGAGATTCAGGAAGGCGTTGAAGGCGTTGGCGTAATACTTGTAGGGGTTCTTTGAGAACTGATATTCGCTACGGTCATTACGGTTCTGCTCATAGCCACCGGTGCTGAGGTTGCGGTTGTTGGTGATGTTCTGAAGCTGGAGGTTGACGCTCAGGCGGCGTCCCCGGCTGAGGCGGATGCTCTTACCGATGGAGGCGTCGAGCATGAAGCCGCCCTTGCACTTGGTCTGTCCGGGCGCATAGCTGGCCAGGAGCGTTCCGTCCTTCACGCCCTCCATGCCCTTGGCATATACGTTGCCGCCGGCTGCCGAGGCCAGGTCGAAGGCCGTGGTCACGCTGCCGTCGACGTTGTTCTCCACCTGGTCGGAGGTGAAGTAGCCCACGTTGTTGTCGAGCACGTTGCCCAGGCGCACGTAGGCCGAGGGCGAGATGTAGACGCGGTCGTAGTAGTTGAGGTTCACGCTGAAATACCAGCCGTTCGTATTGTAGTCGATGCCCACGCTGGCGGCGGTGAGCGGCGTGGAGCCCTCGCGCATTCCCTTGTAGTTCACCTGCATGGCCTGGGGCTCCTGGGTGATGGGGTTGAGCCAGGTGTTTATCTTCTCGATGGTGGCGGCGTTCGAGCCCTCGTAGGCCAGCTGGGCCGCGGGGTTGTTCAGGTATTTCGCGTCGCCGATGGTTCCGATGAGGTTCACCTTCAGGTTGTTGGTGAGCTTGAACACGAGCGCGGCCTCCACGCCTTTGTATTCCTGCTCGGCGCCCGACATGGTGAGGTAGGTGAAGTAGCTGGCGTCGTCGTTGTAGAAGGCGGTCTGGCGGGTCAGGTTGTTCAGGCGGGAGTAGTAGGCCGAAACGTTACCCGAGAGGAAGCCGAAGTCAAACTGGTAGGCAGCCTCGGCCGAGAGTATCTGCTCATTCTGCAGGTTGTCCACGAAATTGTTGCTGATGCGCGGTGCCACGAAGGCGTTGTACGACAGCGGAGCCTGGCTCTCGATGCCGGCGCCGAGGGTGAGCTTGCTCTTGCCGAAGAGGCGGTAGCCCAGCTGCAGGCGTCCGCCGCCGCCGAGGAAGCGGGCCTGTCCGCTGCGTCCCTTGGAGTAGTCGGCGGCGCGTCCGTTGCGCATGTTTCCGTCGCGCTCCATGGTGGTGCCCTCGATGTCGGCGCTCACCACGGCCGAGAAGTTGCGGTGGTTGTAGGCATACTGTCCCCAGGCCTGCGCCTTGTTGACGAGGATGTCGTAGTCGTAGCCGAAGCGGTCGTCCACGCGGATGCTGCGGTTGGGGTTGTCCAGGTCGTTCTGCACCTCCTGGCTGCCCATGCCGTAGTCGGATATGGAGTAGGAGTCGAGGTCGGTGAAGTGGTCGCTTCCGAGCAGGTCGGCCATGGTTTTGTAGTGCATGCCCTTGGTGTGGTTGAGGTTCAGGCCGAGGGTGTAGTGATGTCCGCCGCCGAGCATCTTGTCGAACACGGAGTTGAGGCGCCACACCATCTGGTCGTTGTGGCGGCGTTCGAGATACACCAGGGCGTCCTTGCCCTCGAGGTTGGCCGCACGGTTCATGGCGTATATGCGGTCCCACTGCACCTGCCGGTTGGCCTTGCTGCGCCAGTGGTCGCGCAGGGCGTTGTACTGGTCGAGTATGCCGGGGTTCTGCGCGAGCCATTCGCCGTTGTTATAGGCGTCGTTGTACACGTTGAACACCGAGCTGGGCATGTTCTTGTAGTACGTGGGCATGGGATTGTAGGCATTGTTGTAGCCCAGGGCGGTGGTGCCGTACATGGTGTAGGTGAAGCCCAGGTTGGTGGTGAGGCGGGTCTTCTCGTCCTTGCTGTAGTCCCAGGTGGCCATGAAGTTGGGCGAGTATTCGTTCACCACGCGCGAGTTGCGGCGGCGTCCGTTCTGGTAGCCCCAGTAGGGGTTGTAGTAGTGGCTGTTGGCCAGCCAGTAGGCCTCCTCGGTGGCGGCACCCTGCTGGGCGCGCTCGGTGGGGGCGCCCCAGGTGGCCAGGGAGAGGCGGTGCTTGTCGCCGATATACTTCTCGGCGCCGAGCATGTAGCTCAGCGAGTTGTAGAACACGCCCTCGATGGCGCCGCGCTCGGCCCAGCGGTAGGCCAGCGAGCCCATGAAGCTCCAGCCCGAGGGCAGCACGCCCGAGGCGTAGGTGTAGCTGCCGCGCAACACGTAGTTGCGGTTGGTGGCCGAGAGCACGAACTTGCTGCCGGCGGCATACTGGCTGGCGCGTATGTTAATGTTGGAGGCCCCGGTGAGCCCGGCGTATCCGAAGTTGTTTTGTCCGAAGAGGTCGGTGCCTTCCTTGCCGCGCATGGCGTCGTTGAGGCCGCCCGTCATGCCCGAGTAGGAGAAGCGTCCGTTCTCCACGTTGTTCATCATGACGCCGTTCATGAAGTTGCGGCTGTACTGCGAATCGAGGCCGCGCAGACGGAAGCGCATGGGACTGAAAAGATAGCCCACTTCCGAGAGGTAGACATTGCCGGCGGCGGAGGAGATGGAGGAGAGTGCCTGCACGGCATCGCTTTCCTCGTCGAGCTGCGATTCGGTGAAGGTGAAGTCGCTCTCGTCCTCAACCCTCACGCTATCGGCCTGCTGCGCGAGCATTCCTCCGGCCACGCACCAGGCGGCGGCCATAAGTTTTACACCTTTGCTCATAACGTAAATGTGTGTTTTGGTATGTGTGTATGTGTTTTTGCCTCTGCGCGGCGGCACCGTCGGGGGGAGTGCCAGACGCCGGCCGGACGCGGAGGCCATTATGTTACGGTGCAAAGGTATAAGAAATAAGCGAGTGTTCTTTTACATTTCTATGAATTTTTGCTTAATTTTCACACCACGGCCCCGAGATGTCGTTTTTTTTTAAGAAATTTGCCCGCAAAACACGGGCCGACGGCCCAAAAAGCAACTACAGCATGAAGAAAACCTGCCTGACCTTAGTACTGCTCTTCCTGACCCTCTCCGGCTGGGCGCAGGAAAAACGCTACAGCCTCTACGGCGTAGCCTTCTACAACCTCGAAAACCTCTTCGACACCATCCACGACGCCGGCAAGAACGACTACGAGTTCCTGCCCGACGGCATCAACAAGTGGGGCAAGATAAAATACGAGGCGAAGCTCCGCAACCTCTCCAAGGTGATCAGCGAGCTCTGCACCGACAAGCTGCCCGGCGGCCCCGCCGTGGTGGGCCTCTCGGAGGTGGAGAACGCCCGCGTGCTCGCCGACCTCCTGGCCCAGCCCGCCCTCGCGCCGCGCGGCTGGAAGTACGTGCACTACGACGGCCCCGACCGCCGCGGCGTGGACTGCGCCTTCTTCTACAACCCGCGCCTCTTCCAGCTCGAGAGCAGCATGCTCGTGCCCTACTACTATTATTACGGGCGCCCCGGCGAGCCCGACCCCGGCCTGGGCTTCCACACCGACGCCCAAGGCTGCGTCAAGGCCCGCACCGAACTGCGCGGCGACACCACCTACATCACCCGCGGCTTCCTCGTGATGAACGGCCACCTGGCCGGCGAGCGCGCCATCTTCATCGTCAACCACTGGCCCTCGCGCGCCGCCGGCAGCTTTGCCCGCGAACGCGCCGGCTACCAGGTGCGCTGCCTCAAGGACGCCCTCATGAAGCAATATCCCGAGGCCAAGATCTTCATCATGGGCGACATGAACGACGACCCCCGCGACAAGAGCATGACCGGAAGCCTGGGCTGCCTGCACCGCCAGAAGGACGTGAAGGCCCCCGCCGACCTCTTCAACCCCTGGTGGGACATGCTCTACCGCGTAGGCCAGGGCACCCTGCTCTACGACGGCAAGTGGAACCTCTTTGACCAGATCGTGTTCACCGGCAACCTGCTCGGCCAGGACCGCTCCACACTGAAGTACCTGCGCTCCGAAATCTTCATGCGCGACTACCTCTTCCAGACCGAAGGCCGCTACAAGGGCAACCCCAAGCGCACCCACGCCGGCGGCGTATGGCTCAACGGCTACAGCGACCACCTGCCCACCTGCGTCTACCTCGTCAAGCAAAAGCCCTGAGGCCACGGGCGGCTGTAACCGCGGCGGCACACAGCGGCTACAGCCGCACGGAGAGCCGCGCCACGGGTGCGAAATTCCTTGATACCGTCCCGCGGCGCGAATCGCCCGGAGCGCCATTTACAGCCCGGACAACAATCTGTAAGACAAACGGTTATAAAAGCCGAAAATGCAAGTAATGCTTTTCATAAAAACATTACTTCGCGTAAAAACTCCGGTACGGACTTT
>JAAGKN010000233.1_pt1 | contig 53828 bp, 40 predicted proteins | sample 6206371 | NCBI WGS metagenome assembly JAAGKN01 (sample SAMN11533720, study PRJNA540317) | gut metagenome | isolation source: fecal pellets from male and female animal of same cohort | host: Peromyscus leucopus | place: USA:CA | collected 2017
CAGTCGAGACCTCACCCTCCTTGTCGAGCTCCTTGTAGGTTTCCTTAGCTTTAGCAAGAATATCCGCAAGTTGAGCATTGAGAAGTTTGGCATCGCGGACACCGCCACGCACCCAGTTCTCACCCTTGCATTTTGCATTGAAGTCCGAGGGTCAGAAGCGTAAAACCCTAAATATAAGTTATAACCACAATATCGTCCCTGGCGGGACTCCATTGATACACACTCCCCCCGGGGTTTCTCACAACATCGAGGGTGTTGCGGAACCTCCAGGGGGTAGAGATGGACAAGAGAGTCCCTGCAGGGGACGATGTCTTGATAATAAACTTGTTGGGAAAGTCGAAAAAAGTACAGAAAATAGGTGAGTAGCTACATATAAGAGGCAATTCGTATAATACACTAAATCAGTGCAATATAGGCTCTGTTTCAATGTAATAGAAAGTAATCATATTAGTTCTATCCCGGGTCAAACATACTGTGGGCAGGAGAGGAATAACCGAATTTCTATCCCGGTGATAATCGTCCGGCAGGTTGATTTACCTCAGCCGTTCGATAACCTCCAGGGCCATGCGGGTGTTGTGGTAGGGACACTTCCAAAATCCGGCCTTGTCGTCCTTGCGGTTGACCTCGCCATTCTTGCGGCTCCAGTACCATTCTCCGGCTGGATCTACGAGGTTGTCGCGGATATACCCCCATGTCTCAAAGGCAGCCGGAAGCATCTCCGGGCGGTTGTGAAAGGAGTACTGCCATAACTGTCCTACTACGGCCTCTGCCTGTACCCACCAGTGTTTGTCGTTGTCGTAGCGACCGTTACCGTGGCGCTCATAGACCATCGAACCGTCGGCGCATCTGCCTTCGAGGGCCGCGTCTGCCATACGGTGGGTTGACTCTAATGTCCGTTTAAGTAATTCAGGATTATTCTCAACCCCGTTGATGACTTGGGCCGTCTCTAACAGGAGCCATGAGGCTTCGATGTCGTGGCCGTAAGAAATCTCAGAGTCGAGCCTCTGCCAGTCGTTGTCGTAAAACAGGCCCATGTGTCCGCGATATTCCGGATTGCCGATTCTGTCGAGGAATATCTCTAACAGACTCTTGGTTGCTTTTAGTAGCCCCGCCTCTGGCCATACTCTGAGGAGATTGGTGTATGGCTCGATAATATGCAGATGGGTATTCATCGTTTTTGAGGCATTGTCATCCTTGTCGCTCAGCCTCATATCCTCAATCGGCTGCCAGTCGCGGGTAAGGGCTTCGATATATCCCCCCCTCTTGCGGTCGTGGCTGTGGGCTTCGATATCGTGATATAGCTTCACGGCATATTCCAAAGATTCCGGATCCCCTGTGGCGCGGTGGTATTCCGATAGTCCGTAGATAGCAAATCCGAGGGCATAAAACTGTTTCTTGGTTTCAAAGGGGGTGCTGTCAGCGTTGAGCGACCAATAGACTCCACCGAACTCCCGGTCGTAAAACCGTCCGATAATCTCGTCCTTGGCCCTGGTGGCCATATTGAGATACTTTTTGTCTCCAAGTACACGATAGGCTGCAGAGAAAGCCCATAGTATACGTGCATTGAGTATCGCGCCTTTCGGAGCTTCTTCGTCAAGACGGTCGGACCCGTCGCGGCGCCCGTAAAAGCCACCGCGAGGGTCTACCATCTTATCCGACCAATAGGTGAGTATATTGTCGCGCAGGTTGGTCTCAACCTCCTTGACAAACTGTCTTTTCATCTTTAGAATTGTGATATAAACTCCTTATTCTTGTTGATAAGGGCGTTAAGTGTACGTACAGATTCCGATGTAGTCAGCCCGTCGGGAGGAGTATTGAGACAGTAGTCAACTAATCGGTCGATAGTCGAAGTGGCCACATGCAGACGTGTGTCAGAGGAAGCGTAGTAGATAAACACCTTGCCATCCTCGTCAGCAATCCAGCCGTTGGAGAAGAGCACGTTCATCACATCGCCCACATACTCCTCATTGCAAGGAGCCATGAAGTAACCTCCGGGAGAGGCAATCTTACGCCATGGTTCGTCGAGAGCTGTCATATACATATAGAGCACATAGCGGAGACCGGAGGCACAGTTGCGCACACCGTGGGCCAGGTGGAGCCAGCCCTTGGGAGTCTTGATAGGAGCGGGACCCTCGCCGTTTTTGACCTCCTTGATAGTGTGGTAGATACGCTCATCGATAATAGTCTCGTCGCGGGTTATCTCCGGATGGGTTATATCGTCTATCAGTGTCCACCCGATACCGCCACCCTTGCCGGTATCGATAAACGAGTCCTGGGGCCGGGTATAAAGGGCATACTTGCCGTCGACAAACTCCGGATGGAGTACCACATTGCGCTGCTGGGTCGAACACTTCAGGTCGGGAAGACGCTCCCAGTCGACAAGGTCTTTCGTGCGCGCTATACCGCATGAAGCTGTGGCGGCAGAAAGATCGCCCGGCTTGGAATCGTCGTGGCGTTCGACGCAGAAGAGTCCGTAGATATAACCGTCCTCATGAGGGGTCAGGCGCATATCATAGACATTGGTCCCGAGTTCTTCGGTGTCAGGCATCGTGACAGGATAATCCCGGAAACGAAAGTTGTCTACCCCGTTGGGACTCTCGGCTATCGCGAAAAAAGACTTGCGGTCATTTCCCTCAACGCGTACAACAAGGAGGTACTTCCCATTCCACTTTATAGCACCGGAGTTGAGTGTGGCGTTGACTCCGATACGTTCCATAAAGTAAGGATTTGTATCTGGATTTAAATCATATTTCCAAAAGGGAGGAACCATCTCGGCAGTGATGACCGGGTTCGCATAGCGACAGTATATACCATTCCCCTCGATTGCAACGTTGGGACGGCGGATGAGGGCTTCGTATCTGGAGAGGATAAGGTCTTTTCTATATTCAAAGATGTTCATTGTCTTGGGTTAATTTTTAATTATTTCATGACAATAATAGAATCGGCTGTAAACTTAATGAAGTCTTCCACAGACGGATGCCCCGGATAGGGAGCATAGAAGTGGCCCGGTTTGTCGTGGGCATTACGCCATACTACGACGTAAGTCATAGGATGTTCCTTGAGCAGCGGGAGAAGGGTAGAGGTATACCAGTCGTCTATTACCACCCCTTCAAGCCCTGTCTCAGTAAAGGCCGGAATCTTATTGTGTTCCTTCGATGCGGCGGTTACAATCTGAAGACCCTTAGAGGTATCCTCGACATATTGTTCCCTTCCATCTGGACCATTGAAATGATAGATATCCATACCCATAATATCGACGTACTCGTCACCTGGGTACCGCTCCATATACTGTTCCATGCTTCCTACACGGTCGGGTGAGTAAGCGTAGACCACATTGTCCACGCCCTCTTCGTCCATCACCTCCCGGAGATTGCGCCACAGTCCCTTGTAGTCTTCGGGAGTACACCATTGCGAACCCCACCAGAACCAGGAGCCGGAATGCTCATGCCATGGGCGGAAAATGACGGGAACGGGATTGCCCGCCTCATCCTTGAGTGACTTGAAGAACTGGGCTACCTGTCTTACCTGGTCCCGATAGGCCATATTCAGTGTCGAGTCATTGACCATACGGCTGACGAGGGTCGAATCACCGGTCTGCCAACTGTCACGTTGGTCATCAGGGCTATAAAGATGCCAGCTGAAGGTATTGTATCCTCCGCGTTTGGATTGGTTGACAACCTCTTGACGGATACGCGCAAAAGGCACGCCGTCAAGATTGGCCGAGTCACCAAGCTCTATCCGTCCTAAGTCCCAGCTCATAATAGCCGGATACTTGCCGGTAGTCTCCTTGACGTCCGAACGTCCCTCCTCCCATTTCCAAGTATGGCCGTATACCGGGTCATCGTGGTGTCCAAAGAGCGTATGGCCGCTACGGTAGATCTCTCTCAGTTGGTTTTTCAGCGACTCAGCCGGGGTCAGCAATTCAGAGCCGTCCGAATCGGTCGGGGCAGTCCTATGCGACTGACTTCCCGAGCATCCCTGACCCATGAGGGCCAGGGAGGCGATTAAGGGAATATAAAATTTCATCACACTATGATTACTTTAGAGAGGGCATCTGGTCAAGAGTGATAACGAGAGGATTCTCCATTATCAGTCGAAGAGATTCGGCAGTATTGCCGAAACCGTCCTTGTCGGCACCGGTATTGTGGATATCGTAAGTATACCATAGGTTAAACCACGACCAGTATGCCTTGTCCGCGAAACACTTGTCAGGATTCTGGATAAGTCCGGTCTCGCTGATGGTCACAATCTTTTTACCGCCGGTCATATCAACAAGGGCGTTGTAGGCTGCAACCTGGGAAGCGTCTGTATCTGCATAAATGTCCGTACCGACTACGTCAACATACTCGTTGCCGGGATAGTCATTCTTCATCTGTTCGGTATAACCAGCCTCGTATTGTGCGGTCCACACCCAGATGAGGTTGTTGAGGCCGTGGTGGTTGACCAGACGGTCGTACATGAGCTTCCAGAGCTTCTTGGTGGCTTCACCACCCTTGGCACCCCACCAGAACCATGCGCCGTTGTACTTGTAGCTGCCGGCCGCCTCGTGGAGAGGACGCCAGATAACCGGGATACCGGCCTCTTGAAGCTGCTTAAATACTACGGCGATCTTGTCAAGATCCTCAAGGATGAAACGATTCTCCCAAGTGCCATCGGTAACGGCATTTTCGATATCGAAGTTGGTAGGACCGTCAACATTTTCACCGGGCACTCTCGCACCATAGCGGGAGATATCTTTGTCGTTCCAGGCTGACTCGTCGGTCGGAACACGCCAGTGCCACATATAGCTTACCAACCCGTTAGCTTCCCAATGAGAGGTCGCGGGGGTGATATCCGAGTAGTCAATCCAGTTTCCGGCACCGCTTTCGGGAAGATGGATAAAGTCATAGCCGTTGATTACGGGAAGTTTGCCGGTCTTACTCTCAATCCATGAGGCAAAGTCATTGTTGTTGTTAACGTTGGCCATAGCTCCGGATATGATTTTCTTACCGAGGTGTTCGACAAGGAAGTTGTAGACATTCTTTGTCGGCTGAGTTGCGGAGGGGTTTGTGATTCCTTCGGGGACAACCGTAATCGGTTCCGGAGCGGGAGTGCCGTCAGTTGTGAAATTGATGCTGACTGCCGGTGCGAAGCTGCGGGTATTGATTCCGGCTACAGCGCGCGCCGGGATGGAGAGGGCGTATTTGGTCGCCTCAGTAAGATCAGGGAGTGTCACGGTCAGTACCGAGGGATTCTCGCTGTTGACAGTTGCCGATACGTTGGCATCGTTAAGGGTCACATTGACCAGCGAATTGACGGCGATAGGGGCCGAGTAAGTTACGTCGATAGTCGGGAGGGTAGAGCTTACTGTGCTCCCGTCTGCGACCGATGTTGAGACCACGCTTACCTCGGATGATGCCGGCTCGTCCCAGTCAGGTTTGTGGTCGGAGTCACATGAAGTAGCGAGTATTATGGCTAATGCAGAAGATATATATTTGAGTTTCATCGTAATGGCAATTTGATGATTGGCGGTTTAGGGATAATTGGTGATGTGGTTAGACTTCGGGAAGTGACCGGGGACCCAGATTCTCAGGATTGATTTTTGTTAACAGAAGACTTTCACTGCCGGAAATTTGTATCCTCCGGTCCAAATAAAACCCTCCGGTCCTCTGGCCCTCTGGTCCAAATAAAAGCCCTCCGGCCCTCTGGCCCTCTGGTCCAAATAAAACCCTCCGGTCCTCTGGTTCTCTGGCCCAAATAAAGCCCTCCGGCCCTCTGGCCCTCTGGTCCAAATAAAACCCTCCGGCCCTCTGGCCCTCTGGTCCAAATAAAAGCCCTCCGGTCCTCTGGTCCTTCCCGAAGTCTTTATCATAGTATTATTCTATTGTTACCTTGGTTAGTATGTAGTCAGCACCGGTAATTATCAGTCCTCCATTATCAACCAAGTCTTGTTTGACGGCTTCGTCAAGCGTAAATTCAACCACACCGCTTACAGGCTGTCCCCATTGATCGGGAACTGAGGCAGGAAGCATATTCCAGCCATCGCCGTGACGAACAGCCACACACCACCAGTCGGAGGCCGGGTCGGCCACGGTCGGAGTAACGTAGAGTCTCACGATGGAGCCTACCTTGGCCGAAGCCCAGTCAAAGCCACCCCATGCCAGGTCCTGATTACCGCTCCAATTGCCGGACTCCCAGCTGCCTTCCCATATAGTAGTCTCAAGGCTCTGCTCATATTCGACTGCAACCTTGTTGATGACTGCCGTATGGCCGTTGATTACGATGGCTGTCTCTGACCATCCGTCCGAGGTTGTGAGAATCTGGTCGAGGTTTTCGGCAGTCAGCACATATTCGGCACGTGTGGATCCGGCGGGTATGTCGATCATAGCGAACTGCCCCCAGTTGGCATCGTTGAGCTGAATCTGGGCATCTGCGTCTGTAGTCAGATGGAAGACGAGTACGGCACCTGCGGGCACTCCCTTGAAAGCATCCTTATATAGGCGCAGACCACCGGCATCCCAGTTGCCAAGATTGAAGATATCGTTGTATATTACGTTTTCGACATGAGTCGCGGGAATTACGTCATAGGTGTAGGTAATCTCGCCATTTGAAGATATGAGCTTGACCCTGGTCCCTGCTCCGCACGACGAAGGCAGATTGATATAGAGTTTTTCGCCATTTATGATATACTGTACACCCTGACCGTTGACTTCTACCCCGGTAAGTTTGTCACCGTTGAGTACATTGGCTACCATCAGTTCGCCGGCAGTCAGTTCCACAGTCTCGACCGAAGTGATGAATGCACATTCGGGAGCGTTGACTGTAAGAGCCTCGGTGGTCACGGTCTCGCCGTTAGCCATAGAGAGGGTCAGCGGACCGCTCTGAGCTGTAGCGGGAGCAAGGAGAGTGAGGGCATCGGCCGCAATCTCCCCAGGAAGTTCGCCGGCTGCATCTCCTGCAAAGGTTATAGCCGAGATGAGGTCGAGGTTCTTACCGTTGATGGTAAATTCGGCTGCTGCCGATACCGGGTTGGGGTTAAATCCGGTAACTTCGGGCTTTGCTGTCTGGAGTTCGATTTCGACACTCTTGCCGCTCTTGAGGTTGAGGACGACATTGCCGCTCTGAGCCATTTCCGGGAAATTGACGGTAAGCTTGGTCGCGTCTATGGAAGCGGGTTCCACAGCTTCGTCGACATTCGGGAACAGAAGGCTTACGACCTGGTCAATATTCACACCCTTAATCGTCACCTCTTGGAGAGGACGGATACCGGTTGCGGGATCGGCAACAAGTTCGGTCGGGACAACCATACCGATATTCGCAACTGCAACCTTTACCCCGGAGGCCGGGATGGCAACGACTGCTCCGTCAGTAGAATTGTCCGGAAGTGTGAAGACAAGGGCCTCCTTACTGTCGGCGTCGTCATATACAAACTCAAGGCTGCTGCCGTCAGGCATCTCCATTGAGCGTACAAGGTCAAAGTCACAACCCTCGATACGAACCTGTTGTCCCGGTTTGGCATCAGTCAGATCAACCGGAGCCGTAACTGAGGGGAGCACGATATCAACCGTCTCCTCTGACTCAAGCATATTGGGCATCTCCTTGGCATCAGAGAGATAGATGGTGCCGCTGACTGCTTCCTCGGGTACAACGAGCTTAATCTCATTGCGGTTGTGTCCCGTGAAGCTGTCCGAGTAGACGTTTACGCTGTCAGTCTGGAATGAGAAGCATACTTCCTTGATCAGGTTGAGATACTCACCCGTTATTGTCAGCTCCTGACCGGGCTTGATACGCGACGGGGAGATAGCCTCTATGCTGATTGGTTCGAGATATGTCAGTAGGGTCTTGGTCTCGATTGTACCACCCGAATAATGGAGAGTGAGATGACCGGGTTCGGCTGTCTGAGGCACCTTGCAGCGGATTTCGCCGGAGTTGATAACCTCGATGTCCGAAATTTCGCCACATCCCGGGATTGAGATTTTGGTAATCTTGTCCATGCCCGAACCGAGGAAACGGAGCTCGCCTCCACGTGCTACAGGGCTGGGACCGAACGAATTGAGATGGATGCCGCCGACATACTGCTCGGTAGAGAAGTCGTCATTGTCACAGGATGTTAATCCCACCGTGGCTACCGTAGCCGAGGCCAAAAGGAGAAGTCCTGAAAGTGATATGATGGATTTCATCGTATGAATCTAAGTTTAGAGTTAGTTTTTCACCACGCGGATATTGTCAACATAGATGAGCGGTGTACATTCCGTACCGTTGAGGCCGCCACCGGTAATGAAGAGCACGAGGCTGGAGAAGTCTGCTGTGGTCAGAGGTATGCTACCCTTACCGCCTGAGGTGTTGTATACACAGTCGTTGAGGGGATAGCTTACAGTAATCCAATTACCGTCGGTATGGAAGGGCTCGCTCTCGGTCCATGGACGATACAGACCTCGGCATAGATCCCCTTGGAAATAGTCGTTGTTTGAACCGGCTACGGTGTTTCCGAAGATATCTGTACCCGGATTGCCGAGCGTAATTTTGTCGACACCGGCGAAGATTATCTGCATGGCACCGGCTCCCCATGGATACTCTGACGGAATTCTCATCTCAAACTTCAGGCTCATATCCATATAGTCTGTGAAGTCTGCAACGTCCGTTAGTCGTTCGCCCAGGCGTGCAGGATAGTCGGTAGGGGTATTCCAGCTCCCGGGCCAGTATTCAAAGGCAAACTTGCTGTCGTTCCACCCGCCGTCGGCCGTCATCGTAGTCGTACCGTCGCCGAAGATGTAGTAACGGCCCGAGATGGAGTTCTCGTCATCGCCGTAGGCATTCTCGTGCCATCGCTGTCCGCATCCGGGAAGTCCGAGCCCCGTGATACCGTTGTCCTCAAAGTCAAAGAGCATACCGCGTGTGTCGGCATAGTGGAAACTGCTCTTTGACTCACCGTAGATGGTCGAGACTGTTACCGGACCCTCTTCGGCACCCTCCGGCACGGTGAAAGTTACCGATTCCTGGGTGTAGCTCACGATTTCGGCCTTCTTGTCGCCGGCAAAGGTGACGGTCATCGGGACATTGGGGTCATCCACAAAGTATGCCCCCTTAAAGGTCGCCTGAGTACCGGGCAGGGCATATTCGCAGCTCATTTCGTCTATACGCGGACCCGGCACGACGATCTGGAAAGGATATTCCGTTGTGATACCTGTCGAGGTGATAAACTTTGCGATATTGCTGACCTCGCCGGGGATGACGTTGGGCACATCGACGATAATTACGTTCGAGGTGACCATGTTGGGGTTGAGTTTTGCCTTCTGGTCGTTAAACCATACCTGCTGGACATCGCCGAGACCCTCGCCGACAAAGGCAAGCTTGTCACCGAGCGAGGCGGCTACTATCAGGGAGTCGCTTGTCGCAGGGTTGCAGGTACGTACATATTTGATCTGGGGAGTATCGCCCTTGTCCTTCTCCGCGTCTGTTTCGCTGCAGGAAGTCATGGCCACTGCGCCGCTAAGGAGCAGAGAGGCGACAGCCATATATCTTGATAGATTTTTCATTGGTTTGATAGCTGAGTGTTAAGCGATAGGGTTATTCAGCATAAAAGTCGACAGGGTCGTTTGCAAAGGCCGGAGAGCTGGTCGATACGGCTGCGGGAATAGGTACTACAAACGCATCCTTGGTCAGTATGATAGGATCATACTGGGCATAATCGGCCTTGGACTGTACAATCTTATAGGAGTTGTCATTATTCTCCTGAGTCTGATCCATACCGTCGACGGCGATATACTGTGCCACTCGGTTGTACCCGGAGCCGTAGCCGCTGTTTACATAGTCGAGTGCGGCCTGGTCGCCTTCGCGGTAGCGGAGACGGAGCACGTCAAACCAGGTGATGGACTCAAAGGCAAATTCGCGGCGACGTTCGGCGAGGATATCGTAATAGGTGATATTGTCAAGAGTGGTAACGCCGGCGCGTTTGCGTACGCCGTTGAACTTCTCCAGTGCCTTGGGGTCAGATGTCGAGTTGGCTGTGCCCATGACTGCCTCGGCGTAGGTCAGATACATATCAGACAGACGTATGAGATAGATATTGTTGGCTGCGTCCTGGTTGATACCTACATTACCGCCACAGTCTGTCCCCTTGCCGATGATATACTTCTTGATATGGGCGTTCATCTCGTTGCGGTCCTCTACTACGGAACCTTCAGAGTCGCGGTTGACATACTTGTATGTATAGCCCCCCTGAAGTTTGGCGAGGTTGGGATAGAAATCACCGTTGGTCATATATGTCCATTTACGGCGGCGGTCGGTTGGGTCATACGACTTCTGGAGCGAGATAGTCGGACCCTTGCCCGCACCCCACGTCTGGTCGGCGATAACAGCCGAACGGCTCCAGGCGCAGTTTTTGGGATTACCATAACTGTAACCCTGTACGGCACACTGAATGGCGAGGATTGATTCAGGGCCGTTGTTGGCCTCAACGTCAAACAGGGTCTCGAAGGGGATATTCTCGAGCCATGTTCTTTCGGACATAACGGCGTCAGCATCCTCGGCTGCCTGACGGTAGAGTGCCGCACGGTCGTAGCCGTAGTCGCTGTGGGAGGCCATTGTCACGAGAAGTTTGGCTCGGATAGCGCGGGCCGTTGACTTGGTAGCACGAAACTTGTCGGCGTCGGTCTCCGGAAGGTGTTCGACCGCAAAGTCGCAGTCTTCAAGTGCAAACTGATATATACTCTTCTGTGTATTGCGGGGCACGTCGAGATTGCCCGTCGAGATATTCTCTGTATTGTCGTAGATTATAGGGGCATCGTGCCAGATTTCGGCTATCTGGTAGTAGCAGAAAGCACGGATAGCGCGGGCTTCGGCAATTGCCGCATTAAGTCCCTCCTCGGTAACCGATCCCCCGGCAGACTTAGGCATATCGTTGATGGCCGAGTTGGCGAAAAGGATTACATTGTATAGCCCCTTCCATCCTTCGTTGATATACTGGTTTACCGGAGTATAGGTGCCGAAGAACCATTGTCCTTCCGCATCGTATGTATAAAACATATCGCCGGCAAGCATATCTGTCTTCCATTGGAAGTTCATTGTGAAGTTGTTCCACGTTTTGGCCGCATAAAGGCTCATGGTGGTAAGACGCAGGCGTTCATCCGAATTGTAGAAGGTATCCTGGACGAGCTTGTCCTCAGGAGTTATATCGAGGAAGCTGTCACACGAGGTCGTACCAAAGAGCGACATGGCTGCCAACGCCGATATTGAAACTCTTTTTATTATAGTTTTCATCGTTTAGGTCTTATTGGGATAGAGTGAGAGATACGGTTTAGAAGGTCAGGTTTAGTCCGAGTGTATACGTACGCGGGGTCGGGTAACGGCCTCGGTCTATATTCTGGAGCAGCGAACTTTGGTTGTACGAGCCGATTTCCGGATCGTAGCCCGAGTATTTTGTAAAGGTATATACGTTCTGTACATTTACGTATATCTTGGCCTGCTGGAGAAAGGCTCTTTTTGCCCATTCTGCCGGAAGGTTGTAGGCCAGAGAGATGTTTTGTATACGGAGGTAGCTGCCATCTTCAATCCAACGGTCGCTCATACGGTTGTTACCGTTGCCGTCAAGGCTTGAGAAGCGGGGTATGCCGTTTTCGCCCCCTTTGACTACCGTGAGGTTGGATATGTCGTCAGAGCCGTTAGGGTCTATTTTCCCTATTACGGCACGATCAAGTACAGATGCGGCCTGGTTGTCCCAGACTGAGGCGAGACCCTCTGTTCTGAAACGTGCCCAGTTAAGTACGTCGCCCCCTATCTGGCCGGTGAGGCCGATATTAAGTTCCCAACCCTTCCAGGTGAAGGTATTGGTGAAGCCGAAGGTCAGGTCCGGATTTGGGTCACCGATAATTTTCTGGTCTTGGTCGTCGATAACACCGTCGTTGTTCTGATCCTTAAACTTTATGTCGCCCACCCAGGTCCCTGAGGTCTTGTCGATACGGTTGGCGTAAGGTACATTTCCGCCGGTCTGAGTAGCATGGCCTACGATATCGGCCTCTGAACGGAAGATGCCTTCTGTTTCATATCCGTAGAAAACGCCCATCGGTTGTCCGACCTTAAACATTGATACCGTCTGGAACTGGGAGTACCAGTCGACATTGCCGTAAAGAATCTGAGAGTCATCGTTGAGAGCCACAACCTTGTTCTTGTTGTGAGAGAGTGTGAGTGCGGCGTTCCAGAAGAAGTCACGGGTAACTACCGGGCGGAAGTTGATTTGCAAGTCGATACCAGTATTCTGTGTCTTGCCGATATTGGAGTAGGGGGTCTGGATAGTGCCCCAGTCGTTTGTTGCGATATGGCCCGGGGTGAAGACCTGCATCAGGAGGTCCCTGGTCTGCTTTTTATAGACGTCTACAGTTACTTCGAGACGATTGTTGAAGGCGGCGAAGTCAAGACCGACATTGTACTGCTCGGAAGATTCCCATTTGAGGGCCGGATTGGAGAGGTTGGCCGGGAAGTAAGCCGTACCGTGAGATGTCATTAGAGTAGCCATTGCGGCTGCGTAGCGGTAGGTGTCGATATTGGAGTTTCCGACACGTCCGTAACCGAGACGGAGCTTGAGATTGTCGAGCCACTCAACATCCTGGAGAAACTTCTCCTGCTTCATACGCCATGCGAGGGCCGCCGACGGGAAGGCACCCCACTTGTTCTGTGAGCCGAACTTTGACGAACCGTCGTAACGGAGGGTGAAGGTGGCCAGGTAACGGTTGTCAAACCCGTAGTTGACACGTCCGAAGAATGAGGCTGTCGAGGCAGCGTCCTTGGCCGCCGAGTTGCTGACATAATCGCCATCCTCGCCGAGTACGAAGATGTCGTCAGTAGTGAAGTTCTTCTTTACGAGCTGGGTGTAGTTCCATGAAGACTTCGAAGCCTCAAAACCGGCCATGATTGTAACATCATGTTTTTCGTTGAACTTCTGGTGATAGGTGATGTAGTCTTTCTGCATCCAGAAGAAGGAGTGGTCCTCGCGCTGCATCATCTGGTTGATGTCATTGGTGACGAGACCGAAGGAGTAGCGGGGCACGTATGCCTTGTTCTGGTTCTGAGAGGCATCAAAGGCATACTCCGCACGGAAGGTAAAGTACTTTAGGAAGTCTACGCTGGCGTAAAAGTTGCCGGTCGTACGCTGGCGAAGGAGTGTGTTGTTCTTCTCCAGGGCGAGGGCAACGGGGTTCCAGGTTGACGAACCGTTGACAGTCGTCGGACCGGCCCATTCGCCGTTGAAGTCGCGTACCGGCACGGAAGGCATCATCGTCATGGCCTGCATGATAACGCCGTCGGAGCCGTCGTTAAGTGTGATCTTCTCGTCGGTGCGAGTATATGCCAGCGAGCCGCCGAGCTTGAGCCACGAGGTCACATTGTTGTCGATATTGAAGCGGGTATTGAAGCGGTTGAAGTCTGAACCTATAATAATACCTTCCTGATTCATATAACCGCCGGAGAAGGCGTAAGTCACTTTGTCGTTACCGCCGGTAACACTTACCTGATGGCTCTGCATAAAGGCTGTACGGAAGATTTCGTCCTGCCAGTCGGTACCCTTCCCGAGAATCGATTCGTCAAGGAATGAGCTGTCCATATTGTTACTGTTGAGTACACCCTCGTCAAGTAGTTGCTGCTGATAGCGGGCATATTGGCGGAGGTCCATCATGTCGAGTCTCTTGGCTGTCTGCTGCCAGGCGACATAGCCGTCGTATGTTACATTGGTACGTCCGGCATTACCACGGCGGGTCGTTACGAGAACGACGCCGTTGGCGCCTGCGGCACCATAGATGGCGCAAGCCGAGGCATCCTTAAGCACGTCGATACTTACGATATCGCTCGGAGCTATTGAAGCGAGGGGATTGACCTTGGTCTGACCGTTCGAGCCACCTGCCCAGTCAAAACCGCCGATATCCGAACCGGCTGTAGACATAGGTACACCGTCGATTACGTATAGAGGTTCGTTGGATGAATTGAGCGAGCTTGCGCCACGGATACGGATCGAGGTCGCACCGCCGGGGGCACCGGAGTTGGTCGTCACCTGTACACCGGCAACCTTGCCTTGAAGCATCTGGTCTGCATTGGTAACGATCGTCTGGCGCATCTGGTCTTCGCTTAGGCGGGCAACCGAGCCGGTAATGTCACTCTTGCGCTGGGTTCCGTAACCGACGGCCACAACTTCCTGAAGGGAGATGGCGTTGTCCGACATTGTGACATTGAGGGTCGTCTGACCGTTGAGTTTGATTTCCTGAGTGTCCATGCCGACATAGCTGAAGACAAGGGTGGCTTTAGGATTTTTCACGGTAATGGTGTAGTTGCCGTCTAAATCTGTGGCGGTACCCCCTGCGGGATTCCCCTTCTCAAAGACGGACACACCGATTAGTGGCTCGTCTGTAGAGTCCACTACTGTGCCTTTAACGGTGGTCTGGGCCATGGTGTACAGTCCGAAGACAAATACCATAAGCACTGTCAGCGCACATCTAAGGCTTGGTGACTTGGTAAGCATTGTAATAAAGAATGGTTATTTTGATTTATTTTATAGTTTTCATGTCGATTCGGTTCAAAGTATACACAGGTCTTCAAGCTGTGAGTAGGACGAGTGGATTGCATGAATCGTTTCCGGTTGCAAAATTAGGGCTTATTTGTCAGTCAGAATGATACTTTCTTATCATCCATTTTCCCTAAACAGACGGGAGCATTATTATTTTTGCTCCGGTATATGTCTTTTACCATCTGTCCGTCCTGAACGGCACTAACGGCATACCCATCAGGTCCTTGACCTTGCCGGGGGCGAAGTTCTTGAAACAATAACGTACCGCCTCTATTTTATCAACCTCCGGACAGGTAACTATGATATTTCTCGTACTCCAGTCTTCGGTAGCCTGCGCCGGATGGAATACACGGTCGGCACCGGCTGCCTCAAAACCTTCAAGGACGTCGTTGGGAGTAAACCCGTTATCGGCATTGTTGAATCTAAGTACAGCGCGGTTACCGTCGACGGTCATATCCTTGTAGCGTGGGTAGGTATGGGCTGTCCCGTATATACCGTAGGTCTTGGCCGCCGCCATAAAGGCCAGCCTCTCTCCTATCTCTTTCTTCTTGGAGGCATGAATATCGTTGAGTTCGTCCGGTTTTACCAGATCGGTAGTGCATACAATGTCACTGTTGGGAAGAAGGCTGACACTCTCGTGTTGACACTCCCGGAAGAGCGATGCATTGGTCCCGTCCGGATTGCCATAATTCCATGAGGGGAGTTCTACAAAATAGAATGGCAGCTCGGGATTCTCCCACTCCTCTCTCCATATTTCGACCATGTCGGCCTGATGGCGCGGATAGGTTGATTCACGCCCTACGTTTGACTCCCCCTGGTTCCAGAGAAATCCCTTGACGGCGTACCCTATTATGGGATGGAGCATCGCATTGTACATAACATTGATTCTTTCATACTCCTGAAGAAGGCTGTCAGTAGTGGCTTTCTCCTTCTCCAAGTCAAAGTCTGTATAGGTGGAGAGTTTCTCCTTGGGTATCCATCCTTCTACCTTGGACCCGCCGTAGGCACAGCTGATAATCCCGATCGGTACATTGAGGATATCCGTAAGACTTTGGGCAAAATGATACCCTAAAGCTGTAAACTCGGCGGCATCGTTGGGGTTGCTGGTCTTCCATTTTCCCGGTGCCTTCTCCTGGGGTTCGTAGCTGCCGAGCTTTGGAATCGTCACAACCCTTATACCCGGATACTTGCCGGAATAGGCTATCGTCTGGGCAGATCCTTCGACAGGCTGGGTCCAAAATCCTCTTAGCGGCATCTCCATATTGCTCTGGCCGGAGCAGAGCCAGACTTCGCCTATCATTACGTTGTCTATCTTCTCCGTCCCATCTGAGTCTTTGAAGACAATGTTATAAGGAGTGAAGGAGGCAGACGGTGTGCTGACCTTTGTTCGCCATTTGCCGTTCTTGTCGGCCAGGACACTGTATTCTTTACCGTCCCATGAAGTGACTATGGTAACGGTGTCACCGGGTTTGCTCCACCCCCAAAGAGGAGCGTCGGTCTTTTGTTGGAGGACGGCGTTGTCGCTCAGAATCTCAGGCAACTCTATCGAGACGGCTGTAAATGTCGAAAGAACCGATATTACGGATAATGTTATCGACGGTAAAGATTTGGAAATCATTGTGATAAGATGGTATAAATGGTAAGGGTCTGTTAATCTTGGTAAGGATCTGTTAATCTCCGTTGTTTAGAGTCGGCCTTTTGTGAATATCAAACCTATACTTAAGGCATCTATTGACGGACATACACAATACATAGCCTGTATGGGATATGTCGGTAACAGAGGTTGCCAAAAATGGCCCCCATGGAGTCACACCGGTGGGGGCCAGTTTGTAACCAATCTGTTTTACCTTGTGAGTAGATTTATCAGAAGTGTGGTAGGGTGGTCAAGCGTAATCACTGTTAATGATGTGGTTTGACAACCGTCACAACACCCGATTCAAAAAACCGATACAAAGGTAATGTGGGCCATTATCAATTTCCAAAAATTATCTTAAAAGTGACAGATGTCTGATAAAATAATATCAGTTGTCTACCTACTGACGGGGCTGTAGTAAATTACGGATGACTGATACGGAATGTAAACGAAGCTAAGGTGGTTTATAATGGGAGTGAGCGGTTGAACCGGAACCCGAGAGAAGAGTACGGACCAAGTCACTGTTAAAAGGTCAGCACATCAAACTGTAAGACACCAAATTACCGACTGTCGTTTTTAATCTTTTGAGGGCCGTCAGATAAGCGAGCGGTGATGTTTGTATATCTCGCGGAACTCTTTTGGAGTACGGTTGCGCGAGGCCTTAAATATACGGTTGAAGTTGGATACGTTTTTGAAACCACACTCGTAGCAGATTTCCGATACCGACATCGTGGTATCGATAAGCAGGCGTGATGCATGACCGAGACGGATATCTATGACATACTCCATCAGGCTTTTGCCACAACGTTGTTTGAAGAACCGACTGAACGACGTGGGTGTCATACCGATGAGTGAGGCGAGATCGCCAAGACGCAACTCATCTTTGAAGTTCGCGTCTACATATGCCTGCACTTTGGCCACACGGCGTGAGTCAACCGTTGGGGTCACTTTCGCAAAGGCCGAAGTCGAAAGACGACGGTAACTGTCTTCGTGGGCAGAAAGTTCAAAAAGTATTTCCATCAGCAACAGCATACGGTAGAAGCCGGTCTCCATCTTTACAAGCTTCTCGATCTTTCCGAAAACTCTCATAATGGAGTCCATAGAGAAGGCGATACCGGTCGAACTCTCCTCAAGCAGCCTTTTGAGAGGGGAAAAAGAGTTCTTCTCCAGCATATCGCCGAAGAGGTTGCGGTCAAACTGGATGGTAATTTCACGGATAGGTATATTCTCACACTGATATTGTTCCCAACCATGTTCGATACCGTTTCCTATTAGCGCAAGGTCATAGTCGGCCAGTACCTCTACGGAATCACCGACTACACGGCGGGCACCCTTACAGCCGCTGACGAAGTTTAACTCATACTCAGAATGGCGGTGTAGGGGGTAGTTAAAACGGTCTTTAAGCCGTTCGACAAGATAAAAGCAGTCCTTTTCAGACAGCGGTGTAATTTCAGTGATGATTTTGTTCATGGGGTATAAGGTAGGGATGGATATTTATAGAAGTCCTATGTATTGCAAAGTTAACGCAAATAAAAAGTATGACCAAATATTTCGTGTACTTTTTTGCCATTTATTGTTACTCATGGTAAAATTACGCATACTCATATCGAATTATTGCTAACTTTGTACCTGTTAACTGCCGGACAATACCATATTCCTTAGTTAATGGCCCATTAGCCTGTATATACCCCGGTATATATACTTGCCTATACTCCTCATCCTTACCGATATCTAATTAATCATTATCATATCATGAATTTGAGACGAACCTTATTTGCACTCGCCGGTCTGTCGGTATGGGCGGTATCTTCAGCCGACCCTGTACTGATATCCACCGACAATACCTCGTTGTTGCTTGACGCGACTCCGGGCAAAGAGTTAAAAATCCTCCATTACGGTGACCTCCTGTCACCCGCAGATGCCGAGGCCCTTGAAGCTTCCGGTCTCGGTATGGGGCATAACGCCTATCCTGTATACGGGCGTCAGCCGATGGGCGAATCAGCCATGTCGGTCGTCCATCCTGACGGAAATATGACGCTCCAGATGACAGTTGAAGGGGTCGAGCAGAATGGCGACCTGACTACGGTCACCCTGCGCGACATACACTATCCATTCACCGTAAAGGTCAATTATCGCGCCTTTCCTGCCGAGAACGTAATCGAAACCTGGGTTGAGGCTACCAATCAGGAAAAGGGCCCCGTAAGACTCACCCGTTTTGACTCGGCATACCTCCCCATACGCTACGGCGATGTATGGCTCAGCAACCTATACGGATCATGGGCCAACGAGGCCAAAGTTGACGAGGCCCCCCTTAAACATGGTATGAAGACCATAAAGAATAAGGACGGTGTACGCAACTCCCACACAGCCCACGGCGAAGTGATGCTTTCGCTTGACGGCAAACCGCGTGAGAATGACGGACGCGTTATCGGTGCGGCTATCGAATATTCCGGAAACTATGAGCTTCGCGTAGATACTGATGACAGCAATTACCATCATTTCTTTGCCGGAATCAATCCGGACAACTCCGAATACTATCTTGAAAAAGGGGAGACCTTTGTCACCCCTCCTGTCGCCTTCTCTTACTCCGACGAGGGCTTGGGCGGGGTCAGCCGCAATTTCCACCGTTGGGGACGCAACCACCGTATCGCCCACGGGACGCAACCCCGCAAGATTCTCCTCAACTCTTGGGAGGGGGTTTACCTTGATATCAAAGAGCCTGAAATGGGTCAGATGATGCAGGATATCGCCGATATGGGAGGCGAACTCTTTGTTATGGATGACGGGTGGTTCGGTACTGAAAAGTACAACCGCGACCGTGACAACGCAGCCCTTGGAGACTGGGTCGTAGATACCCGCAAACTACCTCACGGGATACAGGGACTCGTAGATACCGCAAAGGAGAAGGGAGTAAGATTCGGTATATGGATTGAACCCGAAATGACGAATACCGCCTCACTCCTATATGAGAAACACCCCGACTACGTAATCCATACAACCAACCGCGATATCGTAGAGGGACGTGGAGGTACACAGGTCGTACTCGACCTCGCCAATCCTAAGGTACAGGATATCGTCTTCGAAATCGTCGACACCCTGCTCACAAAATATCCCGCGATAGACTATATCAAGTGGGATGCCAATGCCCCCATTATGGAACACGGTTCGCAGTATCTGCCAGCTGACCGTCAAAGCCATATGTATATCGACTATCATAAGGGCTTCGCAAAGGTCATGGACCGAATACGCGCCAAGTATCCCGACGTGACAATTCAGGCCTGTGCCTCAGGTGGCGGACGTGCCAACTACGGTGTACTCCCTTGGTTTGACGAATTCTGGACCTCTGACAATACAGACGCTTTGCAGAGGGTGTATATGCAGTGGGGTACATCTTACTTTTTCCCCGCAGTCGCCATGGCCTCGCATATCAGCAACGCGCCCAACCATCAGACCTTCCGCACCGTCCCGCTGAAGTATCGCACCGACGTGGCCATGAGCGGACGCCTCGGTATGGAAATCCAACCCCGCATTATGACCGAAGAAGAGCGCGGGCAGTGTCGTAAGGCGATAGCAGATTATAAAATGGTACGTCCGGTAGTACAGCAGGGCGACCTTTACCGGCTTCTCTCACCGTATGACAAGATGGGGGCTGCATCCCTGATGTACGTCGCACCCGACAAGAACGAAGCCGTCTACTACTGGTATAAGACAGAAACCTTCTGCAACCAGCAGCTGCCGCGTATACCTATGGCAGGTCTCGACCCGGACAAAACCTACGTTGTGACAGAGCTCAACCGCATTGACAATACCCCGCTCCCGTATGAAGGTAAAAGCTTTACCGGACGTTATCTGATGGCCAACGGCCTCGAGATGCCCCTTGACCACAATGTTGATTATCACAAGCGTAACGATTACGCCTCACGCGTACTTCGCCTCCAGGCTAAGTAAGAGCAAGCCGACAGCAAACTTATAGCCTCGTAGAGGCTGTGTCGTATGAAACCCCGGATGATGACTGCGTTAGAGGTCATCACCCGGGGTTTCTGTAATAACATGGGCAACGGGTCCGGTAGGGGGCGACGTCGTGGTAATAGATTGGATTATTGCGATTTAAGCAGTATGGACATATCTGAGTAGTCACGTCACGGCAGCTTAGCCTAAAATATACTAACGGTAGGTCAGGGTAGCTACCGAGGGGGTGACGGTCAGAGTGACCTCGGAGGAGTACAGGAGGGGGACATTATGGCCAACGTGACCTACCGGGACATTGAACGCAACCGGATAATCGTAGTCTCTGACTATGTCGGCAATCATTTCCTCCATCATGCGCCCGTCCGGCCCGGGCTTGTATTGGGTAAATTGTCCTACTATCAGTCCCCCGAGTCTGGGTAAGACTCCGTTAAGAAGGAGTGTATGGAGTATTCGGTCGATTTTGTAGACAGGCTCGGCTATATCTTCTATAAACAGGATGCTCCCGGGCTTGAATATGTCGTATGGGGTTGAAACCAGCCCTGATGTAACAGCGAGGTTCCCACCGACCAATGGGCCCGTGGCGGTGCCCGGCCGGTTGAGCGGGTCCGGGGCAAATCGGACGGGATACCTTTCTCCACGGAGCAGGGAAAATAGGCGGATGGAATCCTCGTCAGTAGCCCCATTGCCTACAAGATGGCGGCACATGGGGGAGTGGATTGACGCAATACCGTTGGTTGACATTAGGGCATGCAGGGCGGAAATATCCGAAAAGCCAACCACCCACTTGGGATCGTCGCGCAACGGGAGGCGGTTAAGACTCTCAATCAGATGAACCGCCCCGAAGCCACCTCTCGAGCATAGGATACATCTCGTGGACGGGTCGAGAAAGGCCGAGCGTAGATCCTCCAACCTGTCTTCGTCTCGGCCGGCAAAATTACCGTAGCGGTCAAAGGCGTGGGGGGATATATACGGTCTCCATCCCTGGGTCTCAAGCAAGGGTAAGGTCGCTTCTACGAGCTGAGGGTCAATCACACTCGACGGGGAGACAATAGCTATACGGTCACCGTCCTTCAATGGACGTGGTAGAAGAAGGTTGGAGGACATGACTACGGTTTCTTACAATTATCGGCCAAGGGGCACCCTTGGCATGAGCCGGAGTGCCCGGACGAATGGGATGATTTGCAATCGCGTCGGCTGCCACTCTCCCCACACCCACAGCTTGGGCCTCCACCCTTTTTAAAGGAGAGGCGGATACGCTTTATCATCCAAAATATTGCGATGGCCACTATGACCCCGACGCATATCCATTGGATTGTCAAATCAGGGTTTGATACAAGGATTATCATTGGTCTTATGGTATGGTTAGAGAACTCTCACAAACGGGGATTGCTGAGGGCGGATCGGAGTAGCCTGATCGTCTATTTCTTCTTGCTCAGCGACTTTATCTTCTGATTGAGCTTTCCAAGGGTCAGGTCGGCTGATGCCTGTTGGAAGGGTAGAAGAAACGCACACCCTTCCCGGAAACGGCTGCATCCGTAGGCGGTACGTCCCTTGACGATATGCCCTTGGCCACAAACGGGGCAGAGTATTTCCTCCATTGACTTGATACGTGGCGCACGCGGCGTTTTCGGCTTGCCCTTATCAGCCGAATCTGTCTTTGCGTTAGTCCCTCCCGCCTTTTTCGATCCCTTGCTGTCTTTTGTCTCTTCCTGCTCGACAAGTATGCGCCGACGGGAGTTGTCGCTTAAGACGTTGAAGACTATTTGGGCGATAAGGGCTTTAAGTTCATCTATGAATTCGGCTGCCGAGTAGTCGCCGCGTTCTATTCGTCTGAGTTTGTTCTCCCAAAGTCCCGTTAGCTTCGCACTCTTAAGCAGCTCCTCATTGATAAACGCTATCAGGTCTATACCGGCCTGGGTGGCAACGATATTCTTTCGTTCGCGACGGATATACCGACGCTTGAACAGGGTCTCGATGATGGCGGCACGGGTCGACGGACGACCTATCCCGTTCTCCTTCATCGCTTCCCTCAGTTCTTCATCGTCGACCATCTTTCCCGCGCCCTCCATAGCTCTTAGAAGTGTTCCTTCGGTGTAGGGCTTAGGAGGCTGGGTCTGACGTTTGAGCAACGAAGGCTCGTGGGGGCCGCTCTCTCCGACAATAAACTTTGGGAGTATCTTGTTTTCGTCGTTCTGATTCTCCGTATTGTCAGGAGCGTTCATAGAACTGCCCTTCTCATTTTCATATACCTTGCGCCATCCCTGGTCGGTGATTACCTTGCCCGTAGCCTTAAACCCGACCTTGCCGACGGTGGCGTTGACGGTGGTAGCCAGAAACTGACAGTCGGGATAGAAAGCCGCTATAAACCTCTGGGCTATTATATGGTAAAGGCGTTTTTCGTCACCGACAAGGCTTGTCGGAAGCTGTCCCGTAGGTATGATTGCGTGGTGGTCGGTAACTTTGGCATTGTCAAAAATCTTCTTGCTCTTGACTATGCGCGACGCCAATACCGGCTCCGTAAGATTGGCGTATGGGGTCATCTTACGTAGTATCTCCGGCACCTTCGGGTAAACGTCATCGGGGAGATAGGTCGTATCCACGCGGGGATATGTCGTGACCTTCTTTTCATAGAGGGTCTGTATCAGTTTGAGTGTCTGGTCGGCTGTCCACCCCCAACGTTTGTTGGTCTCGACTTGGAGCGAAGTTAGGTCGAAGAGGCGTTGGGGTGATTCTTTCCCCTTTTTTTCCTGGATATCAGTGATTGTCAGAGGCACGCCGCTTATCTCCTCCATAGCCTTCTTCGCTTCATCCTCACTCTTAAAGCGTCCGGCGGTAGCGTTGAAGGTAGCCCCTCTGTAGAGGGTCTTTATTTCCCAAAAATCCTCCGGTTTGAAATTGGTTATTTCGAGTTGGCGATTTACTATGAGGGCGAGGGTTGGCGTCTGTACTCTCCCTATACTGAGCACATTGCCAGGCTGGGAATATTTAAGAGTATAGAGACGGGTCGCGTTCATACCGAGTATCCAGTCACCGATGGCGCGGGAGAGCCCGGCGGTATACAGGTTGTTGAAGTCCGCTTCAGGTTTCAGTTGGCTGAATCCCTCTTTGATTGCCTCGTCGGTAAGCGACGATATCCATAGACGCTTGACAGGGCATTTGATGCCTGCCTTCTGCATCACCCAACGCTGGATAAGCTCACCCTCCTGGCCGGCATCCCCGCAGTTGACAACCTCGTCAGCCTCCCGGATCAGTGATTCAATGACGCGGAATTGGCGCTTGATACCCTCGTCGTCGATTAGTTTTATACCGAAACGTTCGGGTATCATAGGCAGGGAGCCGAGTGACCACCGCTTCCAATAGTCGGTATAGTCATGCGGTTCCTTAAGGGTACAAAGATGACCGAAGGTCCAGGTCACGCGCCAGTCGCCACCTTCAAAGTAGCCGTCGCGCTTGTCTCTTGCTCCAAGTATGTTGGCTATATCCCGAGCGACACTCGGTTTCTCAGTTATGCAAACTTTCATTCAATATTTAAAATCCATATACTGACCCCTCGCGGAGTGACAGCCTCAACATTGGCCTTCTTACCTACGGGAAGTTTCGGGAAGTCAATTTCTACAGGTATCTCCCCGTCATCTTCCCATTGAAACCATCGCTTGAGGTCAACTCCGTCAATGTCTGTAGCGGTATAACCCTTCCCGTTGACCTTTATCGATACGGAGTCTATACGGTGGGAGGTGTGAGGCATACCCGACAGGCGTCCGTAAAGACGTGTCAGGTCGCTGCGGTAGTCTATACTGTCGGCCTTGAGGACGATACCTTCGGAGTCGGTTGTGACATGACGGTAGACTTTGCTACTTGCCGGTATGGCGGCCAGGCATAATGTGACGGCTACAAGCCCTGATTTGAGATATGTGATAGCTTTCATCTGAAATGAGGAATTATACAGTGTTCATCGTTCACTGTTCACAACGTTTTGCCTCATTCCAAAGTTCGTCCATCTCGCCGAGAGTCATATCTTTCAATGACTTGCCCATCCCCTTGGCGCGGCTTTCAACATGGTTGAACCGACGGATAAACTTCTTATTTGTTTTCTCAAGGGCATTCTCCGGATTGACTCCGTAGAGACGGGCCGCATTGACCACGCTGAAGAGAAGGTCGCCCATCTCTTCTTCGATTTTGTCCTGGTCCATATGGGCAATTTCCGCAGAGACTTCGCCCATCTCTTCGCGCACCTTGTCCCATACCTCCTCGCGGCTCTCCCAGTCAAAGCCTACATTGGCGGCCTTCTCCTGGATACGGTCAGCCTTTATCAGTGCGGGAAGGGCTGCGGGGACCCCTCCGAGGACCGTCTTATTGCCTCCCTTCTCCTTGAGTTTGAGCTGTTCCCAATTCTGAGTGACTTCTTCTGAAGAATTTACCTTGACCGAACCGAAAATATGTGGATGACGATAGATGAGCTTTTCATTGAGGGCATCACAGACATCCGCAATATCAAATTCACCCTTCTCCTCGCCAATCTTGGAATAGAAAAGGATATGGAGCAGGACGTCGCCGAGCTCCTTGCGGATATTCGTCCTGTCCTCGTTTATCAGGGCATCACAGAGCTCGTAGACCTCCTCGACTGTGTTGGGACGCAGACTCTCATTGGTCTGTTTGGCATCCCAGGGACACTTGACCCTCAATATATCGAGCGTATCGATTACTCTTCCGAGTGCTTCGAGTTTTTCCTCTCTTGTATGCATGATTGTCACGATATAAAAATAACAGGCTAAGAGAAACCCCGTACGAGGTTTCTCTTAGCCTGAGGGATATTCTATTTACTTATTGTATTCCGAGAGACCGCCCGAGAGCCAATCGGCAAACTTGGCGATATTCTCATCGTAATAGTAGGGGGTAGAGATAGCATTTCCCCCGTTGTCGAGTATCACGTAGTAGGGCTGGCTGTTGGCTGCAAATTTGCTGCGCTGCAGGTAGCTCCACTTCTCACCATAGGTCGTAAGTTTGACCTTCTTACCATTTTCTTCGACAGTCTCGGGCTGGGGAAGGGCCTTCTTGTCGTCAACCATCAGCTCGATAAGTACGAAGTTGTCTCGGATAGCCTCCTTGATTTCGGGAGCATCAAATACGGCCCCTTCCATCTTTCGGCAGTTGACACAACCATACCCGGAGAAGTCCATGAGTACGGGACGGCTTGACTCTGCTGCATATTTCATACCCTCGTCGTAGTTGCTGAATTGACGGAACTGGCCGGCTTCATATAGATTGAAGTCCTGGGTAAACAGCGGGGGAACAAAAGCACTCACTCCCTTCAAAGGAGCACCCCACAGACCGGGTATGAGATAGACTGAGAAGCTGAGTGAAATCAGTGCGAGGAAAAACTGGGTTATACCTACGTTCTGCATCGGGGAGTCGTGGCTGAATCGGATTTTGCCAAGGAGGTAAAGGCCGAGAAGGGCGAAAATCACCACCCACAACGAGACGAATACCTCACGGTCAAGTATGCCCCATCCATAGGCAAGGTCGGCTACCGAGAGGAACTTAAGCGAAAGCGCGAGTTCGAGGAAGCCGAGAACCACCTTCACGGAGTTGAGCCAGCCACCTGAGCGGGGAGCCGACTGGAGCATAGAGGGGAACATCGCGAAAAGAGCGAAGGGTATGGCAAGCGCCAGTGCAAAGGCACCCATACCGATTGCCGGGCCGGCGTAGTTGCCTACGGAAGCGGCCTCAACGAGGAGTGTACCGATAATCGGGCCGGTGCAGCTGAATGATACCAGTACCAGCGTGAAGGCCATGAAGAATATGCTCAGCAGACCCGTTGTGCGTTCGGCCTTGGTGTCCATACCGTTGGTCCATTTTGAGGGGAGCTTGATATCAAACCCTCCGAAAAAGCTGATGGCAAAGACAACCAGCAGGAGGAAGAAGAGCAGGTTGAATACGGCGTTGGTAGCGAGGTCGTTGAGCTTTGAAGCCCCGAAAATGACCGTTATGGCCAACCCCAGTACGAGGTAGATAACTATAATACTGCCACCGTAAATCAACGCGTCGCGAATCGATTCGCCCCGCGAACCATGTTTCTTAAGGAAGAAGCTGACCGTCAGCGGTATCATGGGCCATACACAGGGAGTCAGAAGAGCCACGAGGCCACCGATAAAACCCCAGATGAAAATATACCACCATGACGACTCTGCGATATTGTCTTCGCGAAGTTCGCCGGTCTCAGGGAAAGTGACGGGTGCCCACCATCCCGATGCGTCGACAGGCGCAGGAGCTGCTGCCACTGTCTCTGGAACTACCGGGGCAGCCGCCGTATCAGCCGGTGCAGCTGCCTCCTCCTTGGCATCGGTTGTTGCAGACCCCTTGGAATGGAAGTCAAAAATCTCTTTGGTAGGCATAACGCAAGTCTCTTCATTGCACGCCTGATAATAGACAAAGCCCTCGATATCATATTTGCCGGCCTTGTCAGTTACCTTAAACTTCTGGGTGAAGGTAATATCGCCGTCCCACCATCCGAGATTGAGGTTGAATACATTGTCAAACTCCTCTGTGGCTGCACGGGAGGGAGTGATACTCCCGACAAGCTCTACTCCGTCAAGACGTTCGAACTCAAACTGGGTGGGCAGGGGTCCATCCTCCGGCATCTGGAGGGCATAGAAGTGCCAGCCATCCTGTACACTGGCTTTAAAGTGCATCGCGCCTTCGCGCTCGCCTGTCATTTCGAGCGACATCTTCCATGTCAGAGGCGTAATAATCTGGGCAAACGCGCTACAGCATCCCAGGATCATTAACGTGAGAAACAAAGAAACTTTACGTGACATAAATTGGTCTAAATGGTTTGAACTGCAAATTTACAAAATAAACCTGAACACACAAAACCCCATTTCCTCACGGCAATCCCAAAAGAATATAAAAATGGCGGCCTACTTTCTTAAGTACGCCGCCAATACAGTCAGCCGGGATTAGATTTGATGGCTTATTGCTCTTGAGAGAGAGTCTCAACCCTACATACGCATTCCGGGCTATTTGATTAATACTTTCTCTGTCTTTTCCCCTTGTCGCTTGATGTAGAGGCCGGGCAAGAGTCGTTCTTCATTGATTTTAATCCCATTGAGATTGAAGTATTCAACTGGAGCATCTTTATCGTCAACAGGCAATGTTTCAATTGCCGATGCGTCCGAAGCCTCTATTATGTTCCAGAACATATTCCAAGGCGAAGTCTTTTGGAATCTGCGGATTGTCCCCGGCTGGACAACTAAGACTGTGTTCAGGAAGTTTTCCTCCGTAAACTCATAAGTATTTCCCAACCAGGCTGATTCGGGCGTTTTTCGCGCCATATAGATTGTATCCAGCGGAAAGACGGCATTCTTTTCAAAAATACCGAGTGTATCTCCAAAAGTAAATGTCCTTAGGTCGGTATTGAAAAATGCTTCTTCTTGAACTTCCCACAAACCTGAATGCTCTCCTATATTGGAAAGTGATGTACAATTGTAGAACGCTTTTTGATAGACCATTCTCATATTAGGCATAGAAATGTCCGTCAAGGATTTACAGTTAATGAAGGCATTTGAGGCAATTACGGAAAATGAGTTGGCGGCAGTCAAGGCCTTCAGATTGATACAATCGGCGAACATCTCTTCACAAACCTCGCCCCAGTTAGCGTCGCCATAGCCATACCCTGGGGATCGGCGGAAGTATTTCAATTGGACAGTTTCAAGACCGGGAATATTGCGCATACATCCCTTTCGGGCACGATGATATGATAATTTGGCGCGCTTCAATGATTCACAGCCGGCAAATAAATCTGTTCCGTACATAGACACCGTAGTAAATTCGATGCCCCTGAGTTTTGGGCAGTCAACAAAAACGCTGTCCAATAACCGCGCATCCTGAATATAAATCGAATCTATCTGGGTATGGGCAAAAGCTCGTTTGCAAAGTGTACCATTAAAATCATCCCATCCATCCCCGGCGGCCCCGGAATTATTCAAGGATAGTGACAAGATCCCGGATATTCCCGAATTTTCAAAGGCCGAAGGGTAAATCATGAAAGTATAAACCTTGTCCATATTGGGAAGGGAATTGAGTGATGATGTATTGTAGAAAGCCGAATCCCCGATTACAACCTTTTGACGCAGATTGTTCCAACCAAAATCGGGACTAATGAGGCACTCACAATTTTTAAATGCGGATTTGCCGATAGTTTCAGTGTAACATCCCGATCTGAATGACTCGAGCGAATGACAGTTTTCAAACGCTCTTTCCCCAATCGTCTTTAAATTTGTTAGATTGGCTTCGACTTTAGTTAATGAAGTACAGCCATTAAAAGCACTTTCACCGACTGATGAGAGAAAGGTGTTGAGGCTTAAGGCCGCAAGACCGGTGCAGTTGCCGAAAGCCCAGACACCGACTTCTCGAAGAGGATTGGGCAGGGTTACCTTCTTTAACTGACTGCATCCGTAAAAGGTATAGTTCCCAATGCTCTTCAATGATGTCGGAAGGGTTAGCGATGTTATACTGCTCCCTTTAAACAGGTCGTCACCTATAGCTGTAATCTTAAAAGTCCTGTTGTTGTAGGATATGGACTCGGGAAAGGTGAGATCTGGGTCGGGTGAAAACCCCTCAGAAAGTCCTACAATGGTGACCTCGCCTTCTTGAACTGAAGTGATTTCATATTTGTAGCCCCCCTGTTCAAAACTCATCGCGGCTTGGCCCGACAGGGGGTGAGCCATGACATAAAGAAACATCAGTATATATCCCAAATATTTAAGCATAATATAGATGAAATAAAATGAGTGAGTGAATGGTGTTATTTTAACGTTGTGAAAGTTTCTACAATGGGCTTATAATTAACTCTGTGAAGTGGTAATTACCTCGTCTCCCACGTAGGTGATAGACGTGACATTTATCCCACCGGATAGAACTTCCGGAGGATCATTGTTGATATCCCTTGTCTGCCATTTATATGTTCCTAACGAATGACCGTCATCATATAGAACAGCACTGCCGACTATTGGAATATCAACGTAATGGGTCTTATTATGTGTAATATTTTTTCTGATAACCCTCATGGTAAGCTGATTGCCACAAGATGCAGCAGCTCCAAATAGATTGATCAATACCCCATTCAGAGAAGATTTATCAGAAGAACTTATAACAGCTTCCCCTGCCGCCTTATTCCCGGTGATTATTTTTCTGTCATAATCCCAAATAACCTGGTAGCTGTAGGAATAAGTACCCTTTTCCCCAAACCATGGTATGTTATCACTGACCCCCAAAATGCTTAGCTTAGGAGAGTTTAACGAATTTACTGTCATCGGCGGATAAGAAGCCTTAAGCGAAGGAGTGAAAATCAGTGAACTGCTTCTGGAGAGAAGATGACTGCGCCATTTGAAATTTTCAATGACAACTGGTTCTTTATCCGAAGAAACTTTGCGATATACTGATATCCCCATGGGATACATTCTGGAAATGTCTCCATTCTTGGCCCAATAGCGTAATTCATTACCCAGATTTACAATTGCCGAGGTGCTGTTTTGCTCTGAGGCAATAAGAATATCATAGTCACACATCTTTTCAATGGAAGGCTTCGAATATTCTAAAACGCATGATATTCCAGCGGGTAGAGCTATCTTAGTTCGACCGTTGTTGGACAGGTAGATATACAGATTGCCATTCAGGGTAATAACCGATGCATTAGCATATAATCCGGAGTTAATTATAATGTTTGGCCGAGTACCTTTTTCCAAGTAATTATTGGACAGGGTTACCTCAGAGTTTGTAATCTCAATCTGCGCTCCATATTCCATATGGTCACTATTGAACGTAATACCTTTGCAGTTCTTGATAAGTACATCTCCATTTATGATATTTGAGCATAGACTTCCAGCCAAGCAAGTGTTAAGACGTACCATCTTATAGCCATAGTTTGGACTTACAGTGGTCCCATCTATACCATGAATGACATTACCTTCAAATATGACAGCATCACCAAGATTACTGAAATCAATGGCATAGGTTGAGTTTACTTTTGTACTGTCCGTGGGTTTAAGAGTATGGTGAATCACACAACGAGTTACCTTCTTTAAATCTGCATAACTATAAGTCCAACAGATACATCTTGTCAGATCTGAGAAAATGACGCATTCAACTTGACCGGTATAGGCTAAGAAAATCCCAGTCAGATTGTTGATTCCCGACTCGTTTACAATAGTGAGATTGGCTATCCTTGCTCCGGGGTTAGGGTAGTTCTCTTCGGCCAATGTTACTTGTGAACCGGCATTTACTTCTCTTCTGTCATAGTCAAGAGCATCATCGAAATTCTTAATGTCCTTATGTGAAAGCCTTGATTTTGATATGTTGACCGCTATTAGGCATTGTGCGTCAAAAGTATTGCCTACAGGGACGATACGGGTCCCCCAATATTTCTTATCGGTGGTTGACGATGCGCTTCCTCCTTTGTATTCTCCACTAAGTGTACCTATCAATTGTCCTCGACAAGGTACATAGATAGTAGAGGAAATATTGTACGTCTTATTCTGGAGATATGTTGTCCCGTCTGAGCTTAATTCCAAGGCACGGTTAATTGAAACAGCCCAGTCAGAGGGTTCATTATCCACAAACCATTCGGGATAAGACTTGTCAGCCCTCCATTGTCCCTTCAGTTCGGTTCGAGTAAAAAACGATCTACATGGAGCCTCTATGGTGGATTGTCCCTCAGATAACAATCTACCTCCTTTAATAGGATAAAGGCCAAGTCGTAGCTCGGAATTTTCTCCAAATTTTATTTCTGCCTCACCAAGAACCACAGATATATTGGAGAAATCAAGTTTTGAACCCTCACCACACTCTAACCTATCAGTAATTCTTAATATCCCACTTCCCGCTATTTTCAATGCATCACCACTTTTAAGGAGATTGATTGTAATATCTGTATCATTTAAATCGAGCAGACAATCATCTCCAAAAGTAAGGAAATCAATCACGACATTTTTACCGGACTCAAAACGAAGTTTTGAACCGGATGGAACCTGTAACGAATCAAGGCGTGTGTCTTTGTTGACTATAAAATATCCGGGAGACGTTTGCAGTATGGCGGGAGGGAGTTCAGAGTATGACATGGGTGAGAAGAAAAGAAGAGATGAGTACGGCTTGACTTATGCTGTGTTGGTGTATTGAGGCGGGTACTCTTGACCTCAAAATATCAACTGTATGTTTTATGAACGCAAAGATAAGTAAAGAAGTTGAGTATAGTCGTTTTTTGTAACAATTAACTTTGTTTAACAAAAAAGTATTGACCATTGTCGGCCAATACTTTTTTGTTTTGATAGGGAGTAAAGTTAGACGGGTTACGCTTCGTTGTCGAGGCTGGAGAGGGCAAAGGCGTATGCACCGAGTGAGATGGCCTTTGAGGCGCCGAGCTTGGATATGATTACTCCGGTACGCTTCATCGGGTCGTAAATGACGGTGTCTTCAGAGCCGTAGACTTTGATAGGACGGGAGGCACCGGCTGCAAACTGGGCGAACTCATCATCGTTGTCAAGGTCGAAGACTTTCTCCGGCATACGGGGCAGAGTCTCACCCTGGAGTGAGTGAATCTCACCGCGAAGTTGGGCAAGGAGCGAGGGCATAAAGTACTTGCTCGAACCGCAGACACCACCGCCGAGCACCACCAGGGAATCGGTAAGGGTCACAGCCGTAGCTATTGCGTCGCCCGCGATTTCGCCAAACTTTTCGAATGATTTGAGAGCGGCCTCGCGGTTGCCTTCACGCTTGCCTTCGGCTATATCGTAAATATCCTTTGGCTCGAGGTTGTGGTTGGTCTCACCGGATTCTTCGGCATACACACGTTTGATAGCGCGGATAGCCACACCTTCCTCTACAAATACCTCGGGGTGATCCTTATGGCGGAGGCAGAAGGTCTCAACGGCGGAATTGTTGCCACGGTTGAGCTTGTTGTCAATGACCATGCCCATTCCGAAACCTGTCCCGAAGGTATAGCCGAGAAGGTTTTTGTAGACTCTCGTGCCACCTACTGCGGCAACACGCGCGTTGATTTCGGGAAGTGCTCCGGCAAGTGCCTCGCCATAGGCGAAGAGGTCGCCGTCGTTGTTGATAAATACCGGGATGCCGAACTTCTCCTGGAGAAACGGGCCGAGAGCCACACCGTCGCGGAACGAGGGGAAGTTGGGCAGATAGCCGCCGATGATGCCGTTGGGATAGTCGGCCGGGCCGGGGAAAGCAAAGCTGATGGCCACGGGTTTCTCATCGAGTTTGTCAATCACCTCCTGAAATCCCTTGACCATGGTCGACAGACACTTGTCAAGGTCATTTCCGGCTGAGGGATAGGTAATAGGGTCAACGATAAATTCGTTGCTCTGCATTGCGCTGAAGACGAGGTTGGTGCCTCCGGCATCGAGTGTGATTACCACACGTTTGTCAAAGCGGTACATGGATATATGATTTAAAATTAAAAAGTTTTTTGATTTGGATACATAGTTATTTGCACGTTGTTTCGTCTCCTGTTCCCTCACCGTTATTTAAGCAAGTGAGGGTTCTTGGCCACGAATTCTTTCCAAGATTTGAAGGAGCTGGAAGTCTGGGGACGCTGTTGCTCGTAGTGGTGGCATAGGGCGGCTGCCAGTGCGTCTGTCGCATCAAGCTCTTTTAGCAGCGACTCGCGTGGTATCTCAAGGATACGTCTGAGCATCTCCTGAACCTGCTCTTTCGAAGCCGCACCGTTACCGGTGATAGCCATCTTGATTTTTCGAGGCTCATATTCGGTAATAGGCACGTCGCGTGAGAGCGCGGCTGCCATTGCCACCCCCTGGGCACGTCCGAGTTTGAGCATTGACTGTACATTCTTGCCGAAAAAGGGGGCCTCGATTGCCAACTCGTCGGGGGTGTACTGTTCGACAATCTGTAGCACACGGGCATAGATTCTCGAAAGGCGCAGGTAATGACTCTCAAACTTGCTCAGTTTCACTACCCCCATGGCTATCATAATCGGCTTTTTACCTTTTACGCCGAGTATGCCGTAGCCCATCACGTTGGTGCCTGGGTCGATACCTAAGATAATGCGGTCCCATTCGGCCATCGGATGGCCGTTACTCCGTCTGGAATTAGGGCTGGGGCTTGATTCCGGTCCGTCCGTCATAGAGGTCAGGAAAAGAGGGAGATTGACTGCATAAAGGTGGTGAAAAAGAGGATGTTTTCACCATGTTTATTGGTGAGGCATTCTCTGAGCTTACTCGCTGTCTCCCCCTCATGCCATTTCTTTGCCTCCTCCATATTGCGGGTTGTCACAGAAAAGGCGTAGCTAACTGCCGAGGGGTCCGCTCCGTCAAAAATCTCTGTAAGGCGCGGTGCGACCATATCGGCCTTGGCGGCTGCCGGGGCATACTCTTCGCGAATCCACTTGACAAACTCTTCGGTCAGTGGCTTGGCTACATGAAAGGTTGTGTTAATGATTATCATTGTTGTCGTGGAGCTTTAATTGAGAGGTTTAAGAGCTTTGTCCATTTTGGCCTTGTGGCGCAGGAACCTCGGTATGAAGGATAGGTGGCGGATTATGGTCGGAACAGTGCCATAGTATTTACACATGATACGAAACCGTTCGCCCAGAGATTTGCGTCTGTTTTTTGTCGAAAGCCCTTCATAGAGATAATCGATCGTTGTTGACGGAATATAAACGTTGCGACGGGAGCGTCGGAGTATCTTGATACACCAGTCGTAGTCGGCGGAAAAACGGTAGGAAAGGTCAAAGGGCACCGCCAGCTTGCGAAGGACGACAAATGCCTGATGACATACCAGCATACCCTGCGAGAAACTTTTGAAAGTCAGCTCCTCGGGAGCCGTCAGGTGGCGGTCGCCCAAACGGTGACGGTCGGCATCCACGAGCTGGGTCTGGCCATAGACAATACCCGGATAGTCATTTCCCTCCTTCAGGATTGCATCGGCGATAATCTGAAGTGTGTCGGGTGAATGAAAAGAGTCACCGGCATTCAGAAAAATCAGATAGTCACCCTTCGCGGCCTTTATCCCTTTGTTCATCGCGTCATACAGTCCTCTGTCCTTCTCAGATATTATACGGACAGACGGGAGGGTTGCGGACCGCGCTATATCAATAGTGCGGTCGGATGAGTCTCCGTCGACCACAATCCACTCAAAAAGCCGGCACGTCTGGGAGGAGATGCCTTCAAGGGTCGGCCTCAGAGTTTCTTCGGCGTTGTATGTGGCGGTAATTATGGTGAAAAGCGGATTCATCTGACGAGGATTTTAAGGTTTGGGCGAAGGGTCGCCGATAATCTCGTTGGACAAATTTACAACATAAAAAGTAGAAAATAAAATCTGTCATCATATTTTTCGGAAATTAAATATTGATGACAGATAAAGATACTTTTTAGACGGTTGTCAGAACAAGATACGGGCCATAGAGTCGTTGTGGGCGGTTATGTAGTCCTTGAATCCCTCGATATAGGCGTCTCCGGCCGATTCTCTCAGGCGTGCCTTGATATTGGTTTCCCTTGCTCTTACGTCAAGAAGAAAGTCCTGGATTGAATCTTCCGAATCCTTTTCCAGAAGTAGCTTGCCGTGTCTCATTCCAAGCTTGTAAGCTCCCGAGTCGCGTTGGTCGATGATGATGGTCTTCTGGCTGTTGCCCGGGCCGCACCCCGAGGCCGATATGACGAGAATAGCGAAAATAAAGATAAGAATGGTCTTCATCTGTAACGGTTACAATATTGCCATGGCTATCTTGGCACAAGCCTCGGCATCGGCAAGAGCGTTATGGTGGTTGTCAAAGGGTATCCCTAAAAAGTCGGCCAGTATCGGTAGTGAATAGGAGCCTATCATACCGCGCGGTATCTTCTTACGCGCTGTCTGTAGTGTACAGTAGAATGGGTAGAAGGGATAATCCTGACGGTGCATTTTGAAACATTCGCGGATACATCCTTCGTCAAACATCTTGTTGTGGGCTACCAGGGGAAGGCCTTCGCGAAATATCTCCACATCTTTCCATACTTCCCAGAAACAACGTGCGTCGTCAGTATCCTTGCGGGAGATACCATGGATATTCTCGGTAAAGTGACGAAAATAGAAGTTAGGTTCGGGGCATACAAATTCGTAGAATCGGTCGACAATTTCCCCGCCCTTGACCTTTACGGCTCCAATGGAGCAGATGCTGGTACGGTAGTTGTTGGCTGTCTCTACGTCGATTGCTACAAAGTTGTCCATTGATATTCTCTTCCTGGGCTTATTCTGAAAGTTTTCCAATTATGGAGCTGGCCATCTCGCTCACCTCTTCCATCAGCCACCGGGGGGTTGATGTCGCACCGCATATACCGATCGAGTTGGCTCCCTTGAGCCATTGCGGCTCGATTTGGTCGCTGTTGGCTATCAGATGTGTGTTAGGGTTGACCCTCCTACACTCGTTGTAGAGTACCTTGCCGTTGCTGCTTTTCGCACCGCTGACAAACAATACCACGTCATGGCCGATAGCGAACTCACGCAGATGGTTGACGCGGTTGGCTACCTGGCGGCATATCGTGTCGTGGTAGGTAAACGATACATCGGGAGATTTATGGCTCTCGATATCTTTGATCATGGTCCTCAGTCCCTCGAGTGACTTGGTCGTCTGAGAGTAGAGGGCGATAGGCCGGGTGAAGTCGACCTGCGACAACCCTTCCCGGTCCTCGACGACTATGGCCGAACCGGCGGTTTGGCCAACCAGACCGTTGACTTCGGCGTGGCCGTTCTTGCCGTAGATGACTATTTGGGGATGTTCGCTGTCGGTGTCAAAAGTCTGCTTGATGCGCTTCTGAAGTTGGAGTACCACGGGGCAGGTCGCATCGATGATTTCTATATTGTTCTTTCTGGCCAGCTCGTAGGTCGACGGAGGCTCACCGTGGGCACGGAGAAGTACCTTGACATCGTGAAGCTCCGCCATCTCGGCATGGGTGATAGTAATCAGCCCCTTGCGGCGGAGTCTCTCAACCTCGTCGGAATTGTGTACGATATCCCCAAGGCAGTAGAGGAGTTCGGATTTCTCCAATTCCTCCTCTGCCTTGCGTATTGCGGTCACAACCCCGTTGCAGAATCCCGAATGGGGATCAATCTCTATTCTCATAAGCTTCGATATAACTACGTTTATAGTCAGTCTTGTCCGGCAATCGACTCATACAGGTTGATAAGCCAACGGTTCTGTTCGGGGATGCTCATAGTCGAGTTGTCGAGCGACACGGCGTCGGCGGCTCTGCGTAGCGGGCTTTCCTGGCGGGTCTCGTCAATATGGTCGCGGTGGACGACGTTGGCCAATACCTCTTCGTAGCTCGCGGGAGTGCCTTTCTCCTGCAGTTCGGCAAAGCGGCGTTGTGCACGGGTCTCGGCCGAAGCATTGACAAAGACCTTCATCTCGGCATCCGGGAAGACGGTCGTACCGATATCGCGACCGTCCATTACGATCCCCTTTTCTCTGCCGAAAGCCTGCTGCATGGCTACGAGAGCGTGTCTTACTGCCGGAATGGCAGCGACCTGACTCACGTAGTTGCTGACTGCCATTTGGCGTATGGGATTCTCCACGTCCTCTCCGTTGAGGAGCGTATGCTGTCCGTCGGGAGTAACCTCGAAGTCAATATTTATTGAACCTATACTATCAGCGATGGCGTCCGGCTCGACTGTTCCGTCGGGATGCGTAAACCCGTTGCGGATAGCGTGGAGGGTGACGGCGCGATACATGGCGCCTGAGTCGATATAGCGGTAGCCGATAGTTTTGGCCAGTGCACGGGCCATAGAGCTTTTGCCGCTTGAGGAGTAGCCGTCAATGGCAATTATTATCTTCTTCATTCTAAATCGTTTGATACTTGTCTTAAAGTCAAGCCCTTATTTGGTGTTCCGGCGTTTTGCGCGGGATAGGCCGAGGGCATGAAATATTGTCTGACCCCTTACTTCTTAAACAATCCTACAATTTCATCGAAAGGTTGAGCATCAGCGTCGTAGCTCCCGTATGGGGCTGGGCAAACGCCAGGCCGATACCGAAATTGCTGACGTTGATACCTGCTCCAAGAGAGAATCCCGAGAGAAATGAGCGGTGGTAGGTCGACATATTGGTACGAGTATAATAGTTGTACCCCAGGCTGATATGAAACTGTTCGGAGGGCACGAAGTCGGCTCCGAAAATCAGATGGCGGAAAAGGTTGGAGGAGAATGTGTCTTTGATTTCAGGTTCCGAATCGGTTGTCCCGTCACCCATGTCATAGTAGGGGACATGCCATTTCGTGAGATTCCATGCCGTAATCGAAAAACGGATGGGAAGGGTGCCGAAAGACTGGGTCCACCCGAGACGTACATCTATCGGGAGTCTGTCGTAGGTCTCGTTAAAGCGTTTGACCTGGCCGCCAAGATTGGCAACCACCAATGACAGTGAAAGGTCGAGGTCCGGGTCATAGTAGTTGACCCCGAGGTCGGTAGCCAGGGCCAAAGCCGTATATTCCGCATAGGAGCTGTACGCAAACTTCAAGGCGATACCACCGCGAAGAAGCCCGGTGATATCATGGCTGTAACTCCCTGAGAAAGCCACATCCTTGGGCGAGATATCGCCAATGATATTTCCCGCTTCGTCGGTCTCCTTTATATTGCCGTAGCCAAAATAATTGATCCCTACGGCCCATGCGCTTCTGTCTGTCGCCCTCGTGCCGAATCTGACACCCGCAAAGTTGGAGTCGCCGAGATATCTCATATAGTTGATTCCCAACTGTCGGTCAAACTCCGGCCCCAGAAGGGCTGGGTTCTGGTCGATAGAGTTTATGTCGTCAGAGATATTGGATATATTGATACCTCCCAGGCCGTATACCCTCGCCGAGGAGGTGATATTCAGAAACTGATAGGCCGGGGAGCCGTCAGCGGCCAATATGGCTGACGGGGGGATAACTCCTAAGGCGGGGGCTACCAGTAGGCGGATTAGTCTGTTGAATAGTTTCACGGATAAATAACGTCGAGAAAGGCTCTAATAGTATTTCCAAGAAAGATAAGCCTATAAAATTACGGGAAGGTGTAGTTCACGTAACCATGATTACACCTCCCCGAGTGGTTTGTTATCAACAGATTGTTGTGATTATCCTGCTATTGGCCGAGATAGGTCTTGAGGAGTTTGCTGCTCTGTCCTTTGAGCCGGCGGATGGCCTTCTCCTTGATCTGGCGCACACGCTCGCGGGTGAGGTCAAATTTGGCGCCGATTTCCTCGAGAGTCATCTCCTGGCATCCGATGCCGAAGAACATCTTGAGTATCTCGCGCTCGCGGTCGTGGAGCTGGCGCAGTGCGCGGTCAACCTCTCTTGAGAGCGACTCCTGGGTGAGCGTCGCGTCGGCCATGGCGAATCGTCGTTGGTGAGCACATCGAGAAGGCTGTTGTCCTCACCCTCGACAAAGGGAGCGTCCACCGAGATGTGACGGCCTGAGACCTTGAGGGTGTCGGCAATCTTGTCGACAGGCACATCGAGCTTCTCGGCGAGCTCTTCGGGCGAGGGACGGCGCTCGTTCTCCTGCTCGAACTTAGACAGCGCCTTGCTGATTTTGTTGAGCGAGCCTACCTGGTTGAGCGGGAGGCGCACGATACGGCTCTGCTCGGCCAATGCCTGGAGGATGGATTGGCGAATCCACCACACGGCATAAGAGATAAATTTAAATCCGCGGGTCTCGTCAAACTTCTGTGCTGCCTTTATCAGGCCGAGATTGCCTTCGTTGATGAGGTCGGGGAGGCTGAGACCCTGGTTCTGATACTGCTTTGCCACCGACACCACGAAGCGCAGATTGGCACGTGTAAGTTTGTCGAGCGCACGCTGGTCACCTTGGCGGATGCGCTGGGCGAGCTCTACTTCCTCTTCTACAGAGATAAGCTCCTCACGGCCGATTTCCTGCAGATACTTGTCAAGCGACGCGCTCTCGCGATTGGTGATTGATTTGGTTATCTTTAATTGTCTCATCCTGGACTTTCTATATATAGAACTGCAAAGTTACGGATTATTTTTCTAACTCTCACCCTCTAAGGGGTGAAAAGTGCCGTAGCCCCCATACTGTCGATGGCGTTGGCCGAAGGATTGGCGGGAACACACGGTATAGGGATAATAACAATTATCCCACGTTTTCTGCACATAAGGGTGGTTGTAAAATCAGGCTGCCACCGGGTAGGGGACAGCCTGACTTTATAACGGAGCGTGATTATTTATATTGCATCCAATGGATTAGATCCTTTATGGTAGGCTTCTTGCCGTACATGAAGATACCGACACGGTAGATTTTGGCCGCACACCATACGGTGGCTATGAAGGTTATGACGAGGAGGACGGCAGAGACGATTATCTGCCATTCGGGTATGCCGAACGGGATACGCGCCATCATTACCATCGGGGATGTGAAGGGTATGAAGGAGGTCCAAATGGCCACATTGCTATTCGGGTCGCTGGCGGCAACCATGGCGAACATGATACCGAGGATGATGGGGGCCGTCGAGATCCATTGGAGCTGTGACGTGTCCTGGATATTGTCGACCGCCGCACCGATAGCGGCGGAGATTGCCGCGTAGAGCAGGAAGCCACCTATAAGGAACACTAACATCCATACAAAGAGGTGGATGAGAAACCCGACGTTGCTGAGCATGGCGACGGCCTGTATCATGGAGATATCGTTGGCCATAGTGGCCGGGTCAAGCGAGCCGGAGTTAAGAGCCGTGACCTCGCTGGCAACATCTTCGGGGAGTATCATGGGGAAGACAAAAGTCGAGAGAACGCAGATAAGCACTCCCCAGATGACTATCTGTGTGACCGCCACAAGGCCTATACCCGTAATCTTGCCGAGCATGAGCTGGGTCGGTTTGACGGATGATACAACGAGTTCGAGGACGCGGTTGGTCTTCTCCTCTATAATGGATGTCATTACCATCTGGCCATAGATGAGAATCAGCATATAGAGAAGGAAGGTGAGGGCCATGGCTATCATGTAGCTGACCATGGTCGACGACTGTTCGTTGTCCTCGCTTTCATTCTCAGGGTCGTTGCGGAAGTTCTGGATCGTCACGTCGCTCTTCACGTCCTCGAGTATCTGGGAGAGATTCTCAATATCATATTCCTTGAGACGCTCGTTCTCGATAATAGAGTTGACCTGGTGGCGGATATCGCTCTCAAGCGATACGGATGATGGCTCGTTGGAGAAAAGCCGTATGGTCGTATTCTTCTTGATCGCCGAGGCCGGAATCTCCAATACGGCCTGTATGTCGCTGATTTGCAACGCGGAATCAAGACCGATATTCATGACTTCGTATTTTGTCGCCTCATCGCTGACAAGCTGTTGCCCAATGATGCCGGTACGGTCAATCACTGCTATGTGGCTCTCGTCATGCTCTGAGAATGCCATTATGAGGGTGGGTATCGCCATAAGTGCAACCATCAGTATGGGCATGAGTATGGTCGTAATCAGAAAGCTTTTCTTACGGACACGTTCGGCATATTCGCGTCCTATAATAAGGTTGAGATTGTTCATAAGTCGGTGGCTTAACGTGATGTGATTACTCACTTATTCTTTGGTAAATGTATCCTTAATACCGTGGGTCGCATTGTAAGACTCGACGGTATGGATGAAGATGTCGTTCATTGACGCCATAGCTTCGTTTACGGCTCTCAGCTCTACTGCGTCATTGGCTGCGGATATGGCCTCCCGAAGGGTGGCACCGGGAGATAGGAGTATTTCGATTTCGCGTGCCGGACTCTCCGAAGGGTGGGAAGTAACGGGGGGCGGGAGAAGCTGGACTGATTCAGTCAAGGGGCGAAGGGCGGAGGTCAGCGCCTCACTGTCACCCTTGAAACGCATGGAATAGCGTCCGGCGCAATATTGGCGCCTTATCTCGTCAACCTCCCCTGACAGGATGTTGTGGGAATTGTTGATGAGGGTGATATTGTCACATAGGTCCTCTACCGAACTCATATTGTGGGTGGAGAATATGATGGTCGCGCCCTCGTTGCGAAGACGAAGTATCTCTTGTTTCAACAGATTGGCATTGATCGGATCAAAGCCGGAGAAAGGCTCGTCGAGAATCAGCAGTCTGGGATTATGGAGGACGGTCACTATGAACTGTATCTTCTGGGCCATACCTTTTGACAACTCCTCGATTTTGCGGTCCCACCATGACGTAATCTCAAACTTGTCAAACCATTCGCGTAGACGCGTCGTTGCCTCTTGCTTGCTCATACCCTTGAGACGGGCAAAGAAGAGTGCCTGTTCGCCCACCTTCATTTTCTTGTATAGTCCGCGTTCTTCCGGAAGATAGCCGATTGAGGCTACATCGTCCTGGGTCAGCGGATGACCGTCAAATAGAATTTCACCACTGTCGGGAGCCGTGATATGATTGATGATTCTAAGGAGGGTAGTCTTGCCCGCACCATTGGGTCCCAGCAGACCATAAATACAGCCGGAGGGCACTTTGAGGCTTACATTGTCAAGAGCGACATGTCCCGTGAAGGCCTTATTGACATTTTTTACTTCTATGAGTGGAGTCATACGGTTTTGTTAATAATTCAGATGTGGTAAGATGGTAGGAAAGAGGTAGGGAAGAAAAGTAGGGGGAGAGGGGTAAAGTGAAAGAAATACAGACATAAGAAAGGGTAAAAGTAAGAGGAGGAGAAAAGAGTAATAGGAAGGAGAAATAATCAAGAGTTATATCTGTTTTTTCTTTCTTATTTTTTCTTTTTTATGTTTTTATCGGAAGTCGGCTGACGATAGAGGCGATAGCTCCGTCGCCGGTGACGTTGCAGGCAGTGCCGAAACTGTCCATGGCAATATACAAAGCTATCATCAGGGCATTTTGGGCATCCGTAAAGCCTAAAATAGAGGATAATAGGCCGAGCGATGCCATTATAGCTCCACCGGGAATGCCCGGAGCTGCAATCATGGTAATACCCAACATCGCTATAAACTGGATAAAGAGACCGAAATCATAAGGTACCCCCTGGAGTATCATAAGGGCCAGAGCGCAGGCAACTATCTTGAGCGTCGAACCTGAAAGGTGGATGGTGGCACATAAGGGTATGACAAATCCGGCAATATCTTCGTTTACCCCCATCTTGATTGTCTGTCGGAGGGTGACCGGGATTGTGGCCGCTGACGACTGAGTGCCCAAGGCCGTGAAGTAAGCAGGCATCATGGTCCACAACATCTTCAGAGGATTGCGACGGACAAAGAGCGACGCTATACAATACTGTATGAGGAGCACACTGATATGAAGGCCGAATATGACTAAGATAATGCTGATAAAGGCGCTCAATACGGTCGCGGTTTCCCCCGATACCGTCATGTTCAGAAATATACCGAAGATATATATGGGGAGTAACGGAATGATAACTTTGACTATGGTCTTCTGGACGATCTCGCGAAACTCGATCGCCGCATCGCGAAGTGTGTGGCTTACGATATTGGCGGGCATATAGGCAATACCGATTCCAAGCATAAAGGAAGTGACCAAAGCTGTCATTACCCCCGTCAGCGGAGGCACATCGACGGTGAAAAACGGGGTAATCGCATTGGCTCCCTCTTGCTCGACCGATACCAAGGAAGGCTCGGAAGAAATCATGCCTGGGAACAACCATGCGCCGGTGAGATAGGAAATGATGCCGGCCATCAGGGTGAAGAGATAGGCCAAAAGGGCCGTAACGACCAAGAGCTTGCCTGCCTTGTGTCCAAGCTCGGCAATAGCCGGAGCTACAAATCCTATGATAATCAGTGGAATCAGGAATCCTAAGAGCTGACTGAAAATATAGTTGAAGGTTTCGAAAGTGCGGGCTGCCCACATGGGCGCAACCCATCCTATCGCAATACCGAGAATGATAGCGATAATAATCCGGGGAAGGAGACCGATTTTGATTTTGTGCATAATGTGTCGGAGCCGTTGGTTTGGAAGAATCGGAGCGGGACAGTCTGTGACTCAATTGTCGATACAGTGACAATAGGAGTTATAAGTTGATTGCCTGTACCCCAATGGTCATAGTATTAGACGCAAAGAGGATGCAAAAAATTGCATCCTGCATGAGAAAATGTTAACAAAAAGTTTTGGCCTCTCCTACTCCTCATCGTCGTCGAGGTCTTCAAAGTCCCAACCGTCGTCAGAAAATGACTCTTCGGTAAATTGTGCCAACTCCCGGCCTTCGCGTTTTGTCGGACGTCCGAGCCCTTTGCGCCGGTCGATAAATCCCGAGATTTTTACTATGTCAAGCAGGTCCAGCTCACTCTTTGGGGTTATATTAGCCATGTAGTCAGGTACTAATTTGGCCCCCAGGCGATTGGCCGTTAGCGCAAGTACTTTGAACGAATAAGTGACCGGAGGTTTGCGTACATTTATGACATCGCCCACTTTGATTGTGCGCGACGGTTTGACCGCAACGCCTCCCATAATTACACGTCCTTTCTTGCATGCCTCTGTCGCCACGGTACGGGTTTTGAACACCCTTACCGCCCATAGCCACTTGTCTATACGTATGTCTGCCATATGTAGTCTTAAGGGGTAGGATTAAGCGTTGTTAAAATGGTTGGCGGCGTTTTGAAGGCCGGCAAGGCAGAACTCCTTGATAGCCTCGCCCGCAATCTTTATGCGATCCGGGAGCTCGGACTTCTGTTCGGGAGTGAAGTGCCCTAACACATAGTCGATCTGTGTGCCTCGCGGGAAATCGTTGCCTATGCCGAATCTCAGGCGCGGATAGGCCGTCGTGCCCAACATCTGGGCTATATTCTTCAGTCCGTTATGTCCGGCATCCGAACCTTGGGGCTTGAGTCTTATTTTGCCAAAGGGGAGGGCTATATCATCAACACATACCAGGATATGGTCTACCTCGATACCTTCCTTTTGGGCCCAGTAGCGAACCGCGTTGCCCGAAAGGTTCATATACGTCGATGGTTTAAGCAGGGTCAGCTGCTTGTTCTTCAGCCGCATATGCGCCACGTCGCCGTAGCGTTCGGTAGTAAAAGAAATATTGGATGCCTCGGCAAAGGCATCCAATATCATAAATCCTATGTTGTGACGGGTTCCGCGATATTCATCGCCGATATTTCCCAACCCAACAATCAGATATTTCATAATTGAAGGGGAAGAGTGAGAGTATTACGTATAACAGTCTGTTTGTCAAAAGATGGATTACTTGCCGGCAGCGGCAGCAGCGGCGGCACCACGGGCGGCACGTGTGAGCTGAACGGCGCAGACAACGGCGTTCTTGGCGTTCATCAGCTCGAGGCCTTCGAAGTGGAGGTCGCCCACCTGGAGGGTCTTGCCGAGGCCGAGGTTGTCAACGTTGATGACGACGCGCTCGGGGATCTCGGTGTAGGGAGCCTTCACCTTGAGCTTCTTCATCGAGAGGTTGAGCTTACCACCGGCCTTCACACCTTCGGCGTGGCCTTCGAGCTTGACGGGCACCTCGATGGTGACGGGCTTCTTGTCGTTCACCTCGAGAAGGTCGATGTGGAGGATGGTATCCTTTACGGGGTGGAACTGGATGTCCTTGAGCACGGCCATGCGGGTCTCGCCGTTGACGGTAAGCTCGATAGCGAAGATGTCGGGAGTATAGACGAGCTTGCGTACAGCGTCCTGAGTTACTACGAGGTCAGTAGTGATCAGGCCCTTGCCGTTGCCGATCTCCACTATCTTCTCACCGGCGAGAAGCTTGCCTTCGTAGGGAAGTGTAACGATTTCGCCGCCATTGAGCACAACGGGAATTTTGCCTGCGGCACGAAGTGCCTTGGTGGCCTTCTTGCCCAGATCGGTGCGGGGCTCTGCTGTAAGCTTGAATACTTCCATTGTGTTTGATTATAAGAGTGTTACTAAAAATTAAGAGTGCGTGAAAGATGGTCTTAATTTCCCATCACACGGGCTGATCCATGCCCTTGTGGCAAAAATCGACCGCGAAGTTACTCATTTTTTTCCTAAACTCCAAGCCTTTGGCGATTTGGTGCTCCGACTGTGGGTCTGATGACGCTCGGATGACGCTTGTGTCCGTTGTCAATACTCCGTACGGGGCTAAATCATGCAACCATAGTGAGGAATGTATGAAGCAGGGAGGGGAATGATGATTATTTGGCTCCACGGTAGTAGCTATGTCGCGATTAATAGCTAACTTTGCACCCATAAACCAGTACTCTCACCATTTCAATATATGGTCGTATTTTTTAAGAAAGGCGCTGCGAACGTCGTAGCCGTTGAGACAGATCACAAGTTTTCGGATCAGGAAAAGGAAAAGCTTACCTGGCTGTTTGACGGGGCAATCCCCCTGGCATCAACTACAGTTAAGGGCCGCTTCGTCGGGCCCCGCAAGGAGATGATTACCCCGTGGAGCACTAATGCGGTAGAGATAACCCAGAATATGGGACTCAAGGGTATAACCCGCATTGAGCAGTTCACTCTCACACGCGAGGACCCGCCTAAGTTTGACAAAATGCTCCAGAGGGTGTATGACGGCCTCAACAGCAAGGTATTTGATGTCAACCGTACCCCCGAGCCCATAGTGTATATCGAGGATATAAGTGAATACAACCGAAAGGAAGGCCTCGCTCTGAGCCCTGATGAAGAAGACTATCTGCGCCGGTTGGCCCAGAAGCTGGGACGCCCGCTTACCGACAGCGAGGTGTTCGGTTTCTCACAGGTCAATTCAGAGCATTGCCGTCACAAAATCTTTAACGGTACTTTCGTCATCGACGGTGAGGAAAAGCCCCAGTCGTTATTTAAACTCATTAAGAAAACATCCCAGACCAATCCTAACGGCCTGGTATCAGCTTATAAAGACAATGTGGCCTTCGTCAAAGGGCCGGTTGTCGACCAATTCTATCCCGTTCATCCCGAACGTCCGGACTACTTCGAGGTTAAACCATTGGAGACTGTGATCTCGCTCAAGGCCGAAACCCACAACTTCCCGACTACCGTGGAGCCATTCAACGGTGCGGCAACAGGTACGGGCGGCGAGATTCGTGACCGACTCGGCGGTGGCAAGGCCAGTCTTCCGATAGCGGGAACTGCGGTATATATGACCTCGTACCCTCGTCTGTCGCCAGAACATCGCTGGGAACTCATGATGAATCCCCGTGCGTGGCTCTATCAAACCCCGGCGGACATACTTATCAAGGCTTCAAACGGAGCTTCGGATTTCGGCAACAAATTCGGTCAGCCCCTTATCTGTGGCTCTCTGCTTACATTCGAGCATGACGAAAACGGACGCATGTATGCCTACGACAAGGTGATAATGCTCGCCGGTGGTGTGGGCTACGCTGCTGCCCGCGACGCAATCAAGGGTGAACCTGTAGCCGGTGAAAAGGTCGTAGTGATGGGCGGCGACAACTACCGCATCGGTATGGGCGGCGGCGCTGTGTCGTCGGTCGAGACCGGACAGTATGCCAACGCTATCGAGCTCAACGCCGTGCAGCGCGCCAACCCCGAGATGCAGAAGCGCGTCACCAACGTGATGCGCGCACTCGCCGAGAATGACGACAATCCCATCGTGTCGATCCACGACCACGGTGCGGGCGGTCACCTCAACGCCCTGTCCGAGCTGGTCGAGGAGACCGGCGGCAACATCGAGATGTCGGCACTACCCGTTGGCGACAAGACACTCTCGTCCAAAGAAATAATCGGCAACGAGAGTCAGGAGCGCATGGGCATGGTAATGGATGAGAAAGATATAGACTACGTACGGCAGGTGGCAGAGCGCGAGCGTGCCCCATTCTATGTCGTTGGCGAGACCACCGGTGACGACCGTTTTGTCTTTACCCAGGCTGACGGTGTGAAGCCTATCGACCTCGCTATGGCCGATATGTTTGGCAATTCTCCAAAGACCGTCATGAACGATTCGACGGTCAACGTTACCTATACCGATGCCGAATACGACCTCGGCAAGCTCAAGGAATATGTGGCCGATGTGCTCTCGTTGGAGGCTGTGGCTTGTAAGGACTGGCTCACCAACAAGGTTGACCGTTCGGTCACCGGCAAGGTTGCCCGTCAGCAGTGTCAGGGTGAGATTCAGCTCCCCTGAGCGACTGCGGCGTCGTGGCTCTCGACTATAGAGGCAAATCAGGTATAGCTACCTCTATCGGCCATGCGCCCCAGGTGGCTCTCGTCGATTCGGCCAACGGCTCCATACTGGCTGTTGCCGAGGCCCTGACCAATATAGTGGGTGCACCTCTGGCCGAAGGATTGAAGAGCGTGTCGCTCAGTGCCAACTGGATGTGGCCCTGCAAAAACCCGGGCGAGGACGCGGCTCTCTATCGTGCCGTAGAAGCTTGCAGCGACTTTGCATGTGCGCTCGGTATCAATATCCCGACAGGCAAGGACAGTCTCTCGATGACTCAGAAATATGGCGATGAAAAGGTGTTCGCTCCCGGTACCGTTATTATCTCGGCTGCCGGAGAGGTCTCGGAAATCCGCAAAATCGTAAGTCCCGTAGTTGTCAACAAGCCTTCGCGCCTGTATTATATCGACTTCTCGGCCGATTCGCTTCATATGGGCGGTTCTGCTCTCAACCAGGTACTCAACCATCTTGGCAAGGAGACTCCAACCGTAAAGGACACCAACCGTTTCGTAAACACCTTCAACACCGTGCAGCAACTTGTAAAGAAAGGTCTCATACTTGCTGCTCACGATGTCTCTGCCGGAGGTCTCGTTACAACCCTTCTCGAAATGACCTTTGCAAATACCAAGGGTGGTATCAGGGTGACTACCGATTCATTCGAGGCCCTTGGTGAAAAAGATTTGGTAAAGATAATGTTTGCCGAAAATCCGGCTCTCGTTATCCAGGTAGCCGAAGACAAACTCCCGGAGGTCGAAAAGGTTATGTCGGAGACCGGACTTGACTTCAGGGCTATCGGCCATCCGGTTGAGGAGAGAGAGTTGACGATTGTTTCCGAAGCTCAGACTCTGACACTGCCTATCGACGAGATGCGTGATGTATGGTTCCGTTCCTCATATCTGCTCGACCGCGAACAGAGCGGGTCCGAATGCGCCTCGCTACGATATGAGAATTATAAAAAACAGCCTGTCCGCTTCCGCTTCCCATCAGGGTTTAAAGGTTCGATGCGCAGTCGCGGACTCAAGCCCGGCAAACGCCAGAAGACCGGTATACGCGCTGCCATTATCCGCGAGAAGGGTGTGAACGGCGACCGCGAAATGGCCTACTCGCTCTATCTGGCCGGATTTGATGTCAAGGATGTGCACATGACCGACCTTATGAGCGGACGTGAGACACTCGAGGATGTAAATATGATTGTGTTCTGCGGAGGCTTCTCCAACTCCGATGTTCTCGGGTCTGCCAAAGGCTGGGCCGGAGGTTTCCGATGGAATGAAACAGCCCGTGAGACACTCCTGCGCTACTACGAGCGCGAGGACACTCTCAGTCTCGGTATCTGTAACGGATGTCAGTTGATGATGGAGCTCAACCTGCTCGGACTCCCCACTGAGAAGCCGGCTAAAATGGACCATAATATAAGCCACAAGTTCGAGTCCCAGTTCTTGGGAGTGACCATCCCCGAGAACAACTCGGTTATGTTCGGGAGTCTCTCCGGATCCAAACTCGGTATCTGGGTGGCCCACGGTGAAGGCCGTTTCCGCCTCCCGATGTCAATGGATAATTACCACGTGGTGGCCAAGTACAACTATGCCGCATATCCCGGCAATCCAAACGGATCGCGTGGGGCAGTGGCCGGGCTGTGCTCCGCTGACGGTCGCCATCTGGCAATGATGCCACACCTTGAGAGGGCTGTCTTCCCATGGCAGTGTGCATATTATCCGGCTACACGCCTCAAAGATGATGTGACTCCGTGGATCGACGCATTCATCAACGCACGTAAGTGGGTAGAGGAAAAGACTTGCAACAGATAATTTAAAGCAATTAACGACAGGACGACTTCATGAACGCATTTGAAGCTTAAACGCTGTTTCATGGGTTGTCCTGTTGTCTTTACCAATCATTATAAAGTTTCCAAGTAATTTATGGGCGGTTTTTTTGGGGTGACCAAACGTCACAACGAATGTGTCAACGAACTCTTCTACGGCGTTGACTATAATTCCCATCTCGGCACACGCCGGGCTGGTATGGCCACCAATGACAACGGACTGTACGTCCGTCAGATTCACAATATCGAGAACACATATTTCCGTACGAAATTCGAGCCCGACCTAAAGGAATTTCACGGTAAGGCCGGAATCGGAGTCATCAGCGACACTGATGCACAACCTATCATCATAAACTCCCGGCTCGGAAAATTCGCGATAGTAACTGTCGCGCGTATCAACAATATCAGGCAGCTCCAACAAGAATTGCTCGAAAAGGGACTCCACTTCTGTGAACACAGTAACGATACCGTAAATCCGACCGAACTAATAGCAACTCTCATCAGTCAGGGTGAAACATTCCTCGACGGTATTGAGAATGTTTACCGAAGGGTCCACGGTGCCTGTTCGATGCTGCTGCTTACGAATGACGGACTGATAGTCGCACGAGACAGGCTCGGACGTACTCCGGTCAGTATCGGTAAAAACGAGGAGGGACACGCCGTGGCTTCCGAAAGCTGCTCATTCCCTAATCTCGGATACGAACTTGACCGTCACGTAGGTCCCGGAGAGGTACTGCTTGTTACTCCTGACGCCGTCACCCGGCTTCGCGAACCTGAGGAGGAGATGCAGGTATGTGCTTTCATGTGGACATACTACGGTTATCCCCCCTGTGAGTACGACGGCAAGAATGTCGACGAGATGCGTTATGTCTGTGGTTATAATATGGCCAAGGAGGATACTACGGAGATTGACTTCGTAAGCCCCATCCCTGACTCGGGGACAGGTATGGCACTCGGATACTCCCAGGGTATAGGGAAACCCTACAAGCGCGGTATTGTCAAGTATACCCCGACCTGGCCCAGAAGTTTTACCCCATCCACACAGGACCGTCGTGAGCTGGTGGCCAAGATGAAGCTCATCGCCAATCCGGCACTGCTGAAAGATAAGAAGGTGGCCTTCTGCGACGATTCGATTGTTCGCGGCACACAGCTACGCGACAATGTGCGCGACATTCGCGAGGCCGGTGCATCGGAGGTACATGTGCGTATCTCCTGTCCGCCTCTTATATATCCCTGCGAATTCCTCAACTTCACGGCTTCCAAGAGCATCATGGAGCTGATCGCGCGCAGGGTTATCGTCGAGCTTGAGGGGGAAGAAGGAGAGAAACATCTCGACGAATATGCCGATCCGACTACAGAACGATATGCCCGGATGGTTGAAAAGATCCGCCAGCATCTCGGTATCGATACTCTCCGCTTCAATACCCTTGACAATCTTGTGGAATCTATCGGACTGCCGAAGTGCAAGATTTGTACCCACTGCTTCGACGGCTCCTCGCGTGACCATTGAGACGGCGTGACTTTTTGGTCCGGGCCAATGTCTCACGAATATTTTTTTTTGTAAAATAGCTCTAAGCGCGTTGCTCAATATATCAGTGAGCCGCTTAGAGCTATTTTGTTGATTATATGTAGGTTATTGGTGGCTGTAGGTATAATGCCATACCTCCTCTGAGAAAAAAGATACAGGCGGGGCAAATATTTTGAGTTGTTTAGGAACCTTTTTCAAACAAGCGTTGTTAGTAAAGTAAATCAACAACAAAACCCAACTATTTCTTTATGAAAAAAGCATTATTAATGATTGCCCTCATGCTTGGATGTATGACGGTTTTCGCTCAGACGATCGACAAAAACGAAGCTAAACAACTCAAAGCTTTCTTGTCAATGCCCGCAGAAAAAGACGGGACCAACGCACAAGCTCTTAAGGTTTCCGATCTTAACTCCCTTGGCTCGATCGAAGGTGTGACAGTCCAGAACGGCCACATTACAGCTATCGAGTGGAAGGACAAACATCTCGCAGGCGATCTTGATCTCTCCGGTTTTGACGCTCTTACCAAGGTAGACGTGTCAAGAAATGCACTCACATCACTCAACCTTTCGGGCAACGCCGCTCTTGCCCAGCTCAATGCAAGCCGTAACAAGCTTACCTCCATTGAACTTGAAGGATGTTCCAACCTCTTTGACGTTTCGATTTACAAGAACCGTCTGTCAAACGTTGACTTCTCAAACGTTCCACTCCTGAAGAAGCTTAACGTGAGCAACAACCTCTTCGTAGACCTCAACGTCTCCAACTCTTCTACCCTCGAGACTCTAAACTGCCAGGGCAACCATCTTGAGAACCTTATGATCAGCGGTTGCACAGCCCTTAAGAACCTCTATTGCGGTTACAATAAGCTCACCTCGCTCAACCTCTTCGGTGTAGAGAGCCTTACCAACCTCAATATCGATGACAACCAGATTTCTACGATGATTGTGTCAGGTCTGCCTTCGCTCAGCACCTTCATCTGCTCTGACAACAACATGACAACCCTCGGTCTCCGCAACTGTCACAACCTCCTTGACCTCGTCTGCTCTTACAACGACCTGACTACCCTCGATGTATCAAGCTGCCCTCAGCTCCTCTTTGTTGACTGCTCATACAACGACCTTACTCAGCTCACTCTCTCAAATCAGACCTTCCTGCAGCGTATGCTCTGTAACAACAACCAGCTTCAGATGCTTGATGTATCATTCGACCACGCTCTTACTTACATCAACTGCCGTTACAACACGATCACTGATTTCCGTCAATCGCTTGCGACAACCTCCGTATGGTGGCTTGCCAGTGGAACTACTAATAGATTTACCCCTTCAACGGTCACCGTCGGTTGACCGGGTTGGAAAAATCAAAGTAATATAGCTCCTGAAAAATAGATAAATCGTGGACAGCTCCTTTAATTAGGTAGCTGTCCACGATTTATCTGTATGTATTGACATAGGGAGGCGCAGGAGGCTACTCTGCGAGTTTGGGTCCGAACTCCCCGTTCCCGATAATGTGCTGACAGTAATGCTCAACGATTTTGATCAATAATGCGCAATTCTCTGTAATTCTTCGTAACTTTGCAGTTATGAAAAATATCAGGAACTTCTGCATCATAGCTCATATCGACCATGGCAAGAGTACGCTTGCCGACCGTCTGCTCGAATTTACCAACACTGTTGCTGGAAAGGACCTGCAGGCCCAGGTGCTCGATGATATGGACCTCGAGCGCGAACGTGGCATCACAATCAAGAGCCATGCCATACAGATGGATTACGAACTCGACGGACAACAGTATGTCCTCAACCTCATTGACACTCCGGGCCACGTTGACTTCTCATACGAGGTCTCACGTTCGATAGCCGCCTGTGAGGGCGCCCTCCTTATCGTCGACGCCTCCCAGGGTATTCAGGCCCAGACCATATCCAACCTGTATATGGCTATTGACAACGACCTCGAAATAATACCGGTTATCAACAAGTGTGACCTCGACAGCGCCAAACCCGAGGAAGTCGAAGACCAGATTGTCGAACTGCTCGGATGTGACCGCGAGGAGATAATCAGGGCCAGCGGTAAGACAGGCATGGGTGTCGAGGATATATTGAGGGCAATCATTGAACGCGTGCCTGCTCCCAAAGGTGACCCCGAGGCACCATTGCAGGCCCTGATATTTGACTCGGTATTCAATCCTTTCAGAGGAATTATCGCCTATTTCAAAATAGTCAACGGCACGATCCATGAGGATGACTTCGTTAAGTTCGTGTCAACAGGCAAGGAGTATCACGCAGACGAAATCGGGGTACTTAAACTCACTATGTCACCACGAAAGCAACTCTCTGCCGGCAATGTGGGATATATTATCTCCGGAATCAAGACCTCGAAGGAGGTTAGGGTAGGGGATACTATCACCCATGTAGAGAGACCTTGCGAACAAGCCATTGACGGATTTGAAGAGGTAAAACCGATGGTCTTCGCCGGCGTTTACCCGATAGAGACAGAGGATTTTGAGAACCTCAGAGCCTCTCTTGAGAAACTTCAGCTTAATGACGCGTCGCTCACCTTCCAGCCCGAATCTTCGGCGGCACTCGGTTTCGGATTCCGTTGCGGTTTCCTCGGACTTCTCCATATGGAGATTGTCCAGGAACGTCTCAGCCGAGAGTTCGACATGGAAGTAATCACCACTGTACCCAACGTATCATACCGCGTATATGACAAGAGAGGGGAGATGACCGAAGTACACAACCCGTCAGGACTCCCGGACCCCACACTCATTGACCATATCGAAGAACCATATATAAGGGCGACCGTAATCACCTCATCGGAGTTCATTGGACCAATCATGACCCTCTGCCTCGGGAAGCGGGGAGAGCTGGTAAAGCAGGAATATATCTCCGGCAACCGTATGGAGATAACTTTCGATATGCCGCTCGGTGAGATTGTGATTGACTTCTATGACAAGCTCAAGAGTATCTCCAAGGGATACGCCTCGTTTGACTATCATCTCCACGATTTCAGAGAGTCTAAGCTTGTCAAGCTCGATATACTTCTCAACGGTGAGAGTGTCGACGCACTCTCGACTCTCACCCACGTCGACAATGCAGTCAGCTTCGGTCGACGTATGTGTGAAAAACTCAAGGAACTAATTCCCCGTCAACAGTTTGATATAGCCATTCAGGCCGCGATAGGAGCCAAGATTATCGCACGTGAAACTATCAAGGCCGTCCGTAAAGACGTTACTGCCAAATGTTATGGCGGAGATATCTCACGAAAGCGCAAACTGCTCGAAAAAC
>JAAGKN010000460.1_pt1 | contig 53794 bp, 52 predicted proteins | sample 6206371 | NCBI WGS metagenome assembly JAAGKN01 (sample SAMN11533720, study PRJNA540317) | gut metagenome | isolation source: fecal pellets from male and female animal of same cohort | host: Peromyscus leucopus | place: USA:CA | collected 2017
TGATGCCAAGGTGCGCGATATTGAGCGTGAATTGGCAACGATGCGCGACGAGGAAAAGGAATATCGAGCCAAGTGGCAAGCCGAGCACGATCTCATAAGTCGTATTCAGCAGAATAAGATTGATATCGAGCAACTCAATTTTGAAGCCGAGCGCGCTGAGCGAGAAGGTGATTATGCAAAAGTTGCAGAGATACGCTATTCAAAGATACGCCAGCTTGAAGATGACACAGCGGCGGTACAGGAGCAACTCCGTCATATGCAAGACGGCAGGGCGCTTATTAAAGAGGAAGTTGACGCAGACGATATCGCAGATGTCGTATCACGATGGACCGGAATTCCGGTAAGCAGAATGTTACAGAGCGAGAAGGAGAAACTTCTGCACCTTGAGGCAGAATTGCATCATCGAGTTGTTGGCCAGGACGAGGCTATCGCAGCAATTGCAGACGCTGTGCGCCGTAGCCGGGCCGGTCTTAACGATCCGCGCCGTCCTATTGGATCGTTCCTCTTCCTGGGTACGACCGGAGTCGGCAAGACCGAATTGGCAAAGGCATTGGCCGAGTATCTGTTTGACGACTCCGATATGATGACGCGAATCGACATGAGCGAGTATCAGGAGAAGCACAGCGTGTCGCGACTCGTTGGAGCGCCTCCGGGATATGTTGGCTACGACGAAGGTGGCCAGCTCACTGAGGCCGTGCGCCGCAAACCATACTCGGTTGTGCTGTTTGACGAGATAGAAAAGGCCCATCCCGATGTGTTCAATATCCTGTTCCAGGTGCTTGACGACGGTCGATTGACCGACAACAAGGGCCGTCTTGTCAATTTCAAGAATACCATAATCATCATGACCTCCAATATGGGTTCGCAGGTTATTCGTGAGAACTTTGCCGACATCAACGATGACAACAGGCAGGAGGTTATTGAAAAGACCAAGGTCGAGGTTCTCGACATGCTTAAGCAGACAATTCGTCCTGAATTCCTTAACCGTATCGATGAGATAATCATGTTCACGCCTCTTAACGAGCGTGAGATTGAGGAAATTGTCGGTATTCAGGTAAGCGGCATCAGAAAGATGCTTGCAAAGAACGGCGTTCAGCTTGAGGTGACTCCCGAAGCGTTGTCATTCCTTGCCAAGGAGGGCTATAATCCTGAATTCGGTGCCCGTCCTGTTAAGCGAGTGCTTCAGCGCATGGTGCTCAACCGTCTTTCAAAGGACATACTTGCACAGAAGGTCGACCGCGAGCATCCGATAATCATCGATTACAAGGATGACGATCTCGTGTTCCGCAATTAATAAAAATGAATAATTGATAGTGAGTACCGGCTCGGTCTGAAAAGGACGGGCCGGTATTCTATTTATATCAGCTTATGTTAAGAGCCGGTACGACAATAAATGTTAACGGCAGGGCGGTCAATTGTTGAGTGATTTTCTTTAGCTCTTGAGGGAGCGATGGGGCTCCATCGTGACCGAAAGAGATGAAGAAAAGCGCCAACGAGTGGCCGAGGCGAAGGTAACTTTCGTCCCATCAAATATCGGGGCAGCATCTTCCACTGACATCCGGTGTAAACCAGATATGCAATAGCTGTGAATATCTTATAGAGGTCTGTCCGTTCCTTTCCATGGAAGCCTGACAAAAACTTACGGATGCGCTTCCGCCGGCAATGCTTAAACTTTATTTTCATGGAGTCAATGATTTATGTTACTGAGATATAACACAAATCAAACCTTTTTCCCTTTTGGTTGAACCGAAATTACCATCGCCTCGCATATTGCGGGCGCTTTTCCGTCTGTTTGTCAGTCGTGTACATCCAGTACACTCCTTCCTCGCAGACCAAAAATCGCTCCGCACTATGCGACCCTGCCGTTAATATTTATTGTCGAACCGTCTTTTAATGTTTTGAAATAAGGATTGATTGTTTAAACATAATTATATCTGGATTGTTCTAAGTATATGAAATTCACTATTTAATGCTAACTATTATGAAAAAATTGTTTTATTTGTTGTTCGCTTTGCCGTTGTTGCTGATATCTTGTGACGACGACAACAAGCTTCCCGACATTCAGATGAATGTGGAAATTTCAGGGGCAACCAAGTCTGACGGGGTTTTGTATATTGTGCAGGGAGAAACACTAACAATCGACAAGATCACTGTTTCGTCAACATCAGCCACTAAAGGCATAGCGCTTGGCGGAGCCACATACTATTGGGACTACTATCCTGTAGCCACTACTAACACCGTACCTTATACGATGTCTATCGAAACCGGTAATGCACCTGTCGGTAATCACCTTCTTCAGATTGAGTGCCCGGTATTTGCCGTTGACTACAGCGCAGCTGTAGCTGTATTGACTTATAAAGTTAAGATTGTTGAGTCGGCCGATGAGATTCCTTTGCCTGATGCACCAGCACCCGAAACTCCTGAGGTAAAGGCTCAATAAGAACTGATTGCTACTTAATTAGACTATAATGTCACAGAGGGTCGGCATAATGATTGCCGGCCCTTTGTGTTATATGGGGAGTTGCGACTTTATTTCGTCGAGTTTCCCGGCCCTTTGTGTTATATGGGAAGTTGCGACTTTATTTCGTCGAGCTTCACAAGTTTGCTTACTATTGCGTAGATGGTAAGGCCCGCCGGAGAGTGAATCTGCAATTTTGACGCAATATTGCGGCGGTGGGTCATGACTGTGTTTACCGATACATTCATCTCGGTGGCAATCTCCTTGTTTGACAACCCTTTGACGATGCCAGTCACGACATCCTTTTCACGTTGGCTGAGAACCTTTTGTCCTTCATCGCTTTCATCATCAAGAAGTTGCGACAGGGTGGCCGTTATCGTGTCGATTGAGTCGTAAATCGATATGGTCTTGTCGTAGACTCGGGCTGTGCCTATGGGGAGGGCCGTGGTGTAGACGGCTATGATGAATATTCTCGAGGGTGATGTCGATTTAAGTTCCTTGACTTTTTGTGCGTCTATCGTCAGCGGATCGACTATCAGAATCAAAGGCTTCAGTTTACCGAGCTGCTCATCAATCCTTTCCGGGTCGATCTCCTTTGCGGTTACATGTATGTCACGCAGCTTGGCGAGAATTGCGGCAAGTCCGGTCGTGACTATGATCGATGATGATGCTATGGCTATGTCAACGTGCTTCATCGCGGTTGTGCTGTTGTTGCAGTTCAATCATTGTCACCAACGGTATGAGTATGTGGTTCTCAATGTCCTTGTGAGTGTCTAAATCCTCCTCGGCGTTGTATATGTCGACAAGCACATCATACATTCGGTTAGGCATCGAGGTGGTGTAGAAGCGGAGTATGATGTTTTTCAGCTCGCTTAGCTTTTCACCCACTTCGTCGTGGTTACGTTGAAATGTGTGTATGCTGTAGTTTGATTTTTCCCCTGCCATTAGAGCCTTGATGTGGGGGAAAACCTTGGTTTCTTCATATTTGAAGTGCTTCTTCACCTCTTCGATATAACTGTCAAAGAATGAAATTATGGCAGGGTTTATGTCATTATGACACTCGTCGAGAGCGTTGAGCAGATTCTGCCTGATGTGCGGGAACTTGTAGCCGAGGAAATAGTCGTGACTGTTGTGCAGAAAATCGACAATTGCAGTGGGCGACACCTTTTCAAGTCGCTCCGAGTCAATTTTGCCGGTCATTATGAAGTTGATTATGAATAGAAAGACATCGGTGTCGATGTCGTTTTCACGGCACACTTCGTCAATGTGCTTGCTTTGGAAACCGAGAGGAATTCCGAATCGGCTTAGGATGGGCAGGATGTTGTAATCTTCCTTGACAAGGTCTATAACACTGTCTTTTCCTGTAAATTGTCTTATGAGTTTCATAACGGCTCAAAGTTAGTAATAAATCATGACCGCAGCAAATTTTATTAAGAAAGATTCTAAATAACGGTGAATGTCGTAAAAATGAACTATCTTTGCTTTAGCAATTTATATTTAACAGTCATGGTCGAAGATAAGTTAAGTGAACTTTATTGCAATTATTCGGGGCATCGTCCCTACTCGGTAGTGCTGCTTCCCGGTGCCGGATCCAACAGGCGCTACTATCGTCTTGGCCCTGATCCGTCGCTTATAGGAGTGGCCGGAACTTCAAGAAATGAGAATGAGGCGTTCATATATCTGAGCAAACACTTTTCGGAAAAGGGATTGCCGGTGCCGCGTGTATATGCTCACAGCGACGACATGATGACCTACATTCAGGATGACCTGGGCTCATCCTCGTTGTTTGATGTCATTGCTCCGGGACGGTTAAACGGAGAGTGGAATGACGGGATTGTAGCGCTTCTTGAGAAAGCCGTAAGGGTTCTTCCCGATTTTCAGTGGAAGGGTGCCGAGGGACTCGATTTCAGCCGATGCTATCCAGTAGACTCAATGAACAAGCGGGCTGTAATGTGGGACTTGAATTATTTCAAGTACTATTTTCTAAAAACCTCGGGAGTAGAGTTTGACGAGGACAAGCTTGAGGACGATTTCGACCGATTGGCATCCTATATAGTTTCACTTGATACCGGCACGTTCATGTATCGTGACTTTCAGTCGCGCAACGTGATGACTCTTGACGGTCAACCATGGTTTATTGACTTTCAGGGAGGCCGACGGGGGCCGTATCATTATGACATAGTGTCGTTCCTTTGGCAGGCCAAGGCCAATTTCCCCGATTGGCTTCGCGAGAGATTGCTTGATGTCTATATTGAATCGGCGTCGCGTTACATCGCGATTGACAGGCGTCGTTTTGATGAAGAGTTGCGTTGCGTGAGGTTGCTGAGGATTCTTCAGGTGCTGGGCGCTTACGGATTCCGTGGGCGTATAGAGCGCAAGCCTCATTTCCTGCAGAGCATTCCCAAGGCTCTTGAAAACTTGCGTGAGCTGTTGACCGAGCCGCTTGATGAATATGCCTATCTCAACAGCGTGCTTAATAAGCTGGTAAAGGAAGAAGCGACAGATGAAGCTTACGACGGATTGACAGTGAAGGTGGCGAGCTTCGGATTTCGCAAGCATGGCATTCCTGAGGATAATTCGGGCAACGGAGGCGGATTTGTGTTTGATTGCCGCGCCATACACAACCCCGGCCGTTACGATGATTACAAGTCGTTGACAGGTCTTGACCGTGAGGTGATAGAGTTCCTTGAACGGGAGGATGATATGCACCGCTTCCTGGAGCATGCTTTTGCCCTTGTCGATGCATCGGTTGAGCGTTACATCAAGCGTGGCTTCCAACATCTGATGGTGAGTTTCGGATGCACCGGCGGCCAACATCGTTCGGTCTACAGTGCCGAGCGCATGGCCCGTCATCTTCATGAGAAGTACAATGTCAGGATTGTGGTCGACCATATAGAGCAGAATGTGCATAAAGTGATAAATCCGAAATAGATCAATCGATGAAAGCTATGATATTTGCGGCGGGGCTTGGAACACGCCTGCGTCCGATCACTGATAATAAGCCCAAAGCTCTTGTAGAGGTTGGGGGAGTGCCCATGTTGCGTCGTGTAATTGAGAACTTGAAGCGTTACGAAATTGATGAGATTGTAGTCAATGTGCATCATTTTCCCGACCGTATAAAAGAATATCTTTCAGTTAACGACAACTTTGGTGTCAAGTTGCACATAAGCGATGAAAGCGACAAGCTGTTGGATACGGGAGGCGGCATATTGAAAGCTCGTGAGTGGCTTGACGGCGATGAACCGTTTCTCGTACATAACGCCGACATATTGACCGATGTCGACCTGGGAGAGATGATTCAGCGTCATCGCGAATCGGATGCTGATGCAACGCTCCTTGTTGCACAACGCACGACATCAAGATATTTGTTGATGGATAACGTTATGAGGATGCATGGATGGGCCAATGTTAAAACCGGAGAGGTGAAGCCCGCCGAAGTAGATATGGCCGATTACAGGGCCTATGCATTCGGAGGGGTACACATTGTGTCGCCGTCGCTGTTTGACGACTTGGAGCGATACGGGCGCAAAGCCGATGTCTTTTCAATAATGCCTTTCTATATTGAGGCTTGTGGCGCAAAAAAAATAGCAGGCTATGAACCTGCTATTGATTATAATTGGTTTGATATAGGCAAGCCTGAAACTTTAAAGTCGGCTTGCGAGTGGGTCAAAGATTCTCTTTAAGATATTTAGCCACTTTATCGGGTGTGGGATTCACTGCAACAATTATGCCGTTGGCATCGATGAGATATGTGCCGCCGGCCGCATTGGAGATGCGGTACTTTGTCCATATCTGATTCTTGTCGTTGAGCTCGACGAGATTGATCCACGGGTAACCGTCCTTCGCGATAGCCTTTTCCATATCTTCGGTGTTATTCTCCTCGCGGGCTACTCCTACAACAGTGAAACCTTTGTCCTTATAAGCTTCATATAGTGGAATTATTTGCTTTGAGTTTACGCGACAAGGACCGCACCATGAAGCCCAAAGGTCAAGTAATGTGACTTTGCCTTTGGCAAGCGAGGAGAGTGTCATCTCTTTTCCGTTAAGGTCGGGAGCCGAGAAGTCGATGAAATGCGTTCCGGGGTTAATGCTTCCGGACGATGCGATTGTCGCCAGTTCCAATGAATAGGGATGTTCTGGTTCCCACCCGGCATAGCACTCATTGTAGGCCTCGACTATATCGTCAATTTTGTTTCCGCTGTATATCGCGAGGCTCTTCAATATGCTTAGTCCGGGAATCGACTTATGAGTTTTGGCATAGTCGATTTTCCATTTGCGAATATTGTCACTTATTGCAAGTCCTTGGTCATTGATTGCATTGCCTTCGGGGGTGTATTGTTTCTTGATGTTCTCCAATGAATCACGTTTATGATATAACGCATTACGCATCTCAGGCGTTGTGTCATCCCGCGACAGTTGATCCATAAGCTCCATGTATTCGTCGGTGAACAATTTATTCTCATTGAATAATGAATCCATCAGAGCGTTTGTAGAGTCAAAGGCATTGGCGAAAAGAGTGCGGCGCTTATTATTATAATCATTCAGGATTTCGTTCATTTCACCTCCCTTTATATCTATTTTAGGCTGGTCGCCATCATGGGTGACGATTATGTCGACATCGTTGTTTTCGGCAATGAAATCAAGATTGTAAAAAGCGGATTGACGATATTCATTACCATTGATAAGACTATACGTTTCAGGCCAATCGCAATACAAGTCATAGTGGAATTTACCGTTGTTGACGGGAATTACTACAAACATTGATATCGGCATTTCTCCTTCTTTTTTCAATATGAAGTTTGAGCAGTTGGCATCGTCGGTTGTGCCGGATATGTGGCAGTGTATTTTGCTCTTGATTGGATTTTGGCCCAATTGAATTCCCGATATTTTGAATCCGTTTTCACTGCCCTCGGCAAAATTTATGATTGAATCATTGGCTTCAAGAGGTGCAAATTTCAAGACCAATGGAACGGAACCGGATTCAGGCATATAACATTCTTCGCCGAGTGTATATCCATAGGACGCCAATACCGGATATTCCCGACCCGATTGTTGTCCGATTATTTTAGTGCCTTTATCAAGCGCCACCCAGTAATTGGGTCGGCTATAGAAGCTTCCGTTTATTATAGTAGCCGTGTCGCTCAACAATATCGAATTTATATTGAATGACATTGTATTCTTTTCGGAATATCGCGGCTGATCAATCAATTTCGTTTCAGCATATGCATTTGCTGTTAATGATGTCAAGGCCAGTGAAATTAATAATGTTTTCATTTGTGATGATATTAATGATTGGGATTATATTATTGTAGACGCATACATCGGCATAAAGTTACAGGGATTTTTACATGCCGTGGATTTATTAACAACATTTAACCTCGTTATCTTACTACCACCTTATAGCTTGTGCCGTCGACAATTACAATGTATATTGTTGCCGGAAGCCCCGATGTGCCATGAATGCGTTGTCCCGATATGTTAAATATGTCAAGCTCCCGATAATCGCCTTCTATAATTATCTCTCCTATTCCGCCGTAGACATTGACTTGAGGCGTTACATCGTCGATTATCTCTTCAATGTCGGTCATGCCCGCTGTTCCGTATACGGCGTATGCTCCGGCGGGTAGCGTGACACTTTTGCCCGACAGTGACGGTTCTACACCATAGCTTGCGCTGAGCAGATGATATTGAGCCGCATCCTTGGCAAAGGGAACATCGATGGCCTTGCTTCCTGTGATGTTGGGGTTCACTATGCAGTATAGTTCATCGGTGCCGTTGGATAGTTTTATGGTTCGTCCGTTGGCCCAATTGCTTTCGTCGCATGACATGACCGTGGTTACGCCTTCTTTAAACATCTGCGGGTTGCCGTTGCGTATTGCACACAGTTCGCTGTAGGATTGCTTCAGTCCGGCACGGTCGGGGTCGTTGAGATAGTTCCACACCACTTTCTTGGGTGATGTGTTATTAGAGCCGTCGCTGTTCTTGGTGGTTTCATCGGCTCCGAACTCCTGGAACTGCCATATCATGTGTGCTCCGGGCGACATCAGCATCATTGCAGCTACCGAGCCGAGTCGTCGCATTGTCATAGCGACATTGCCTTTTATACCGGTGTTGCCCCATTGTTCGCATTTGTAGGCCATGCGCTCTTCGTCATGGCTTTCGGAATAGGATACGGTTGAGCCCCAGATGCGGTTGTCGTCGAGCGGAGCGTAAAATCGGTTGAGATTGGAGCCGCTTTGCCATCCCATCGCAAATTGACATGAAGCATTGTTGATATTGGCCCAGTTGGTTTCATTGTCCTCAGCCATTTCATTCTCCTCCTTAGCTCCCGCGAGATCTTCGTTGATGAAGTAGGCGTCGGGCTTTACGGTGCGCATTGCGTCGTGCAGCTCCTTCATGCGTGCTACTCGGCTGGCGTTGTAGGCATTGGTCTTATCTTCGGTTACGCCCGACCATGTGTTGGTCGACTGGTCGTAGGTGGCGTTGTAGCTTTGGTTGGAACCAAGACCTTTCACGAGGTCAAATCGGAATCCGTCGACATTATAGCTGGTGAGCCAGTAGATGAGAGCATCCTTGAATTGCTGCTGCACAAGCTGATTGTCCTGATTCCAGTCGTTGAGGACACTGTAGGAGTGGGGTGCGGTTCCGTTATAGAACGGATTGCGGTCTATGTCATACATGCGGTACCAAGGGTGAAGTCCGTCACTTTGGTTGAACACAACATCGAGAATCACCGCCATGCCACGTTCATGTATGGCATCCACGAGTTTTCGATAGTCATCGGGTGTTCCGTAAGCTTTGTCGGGGGCGAAATAGAAATTAGGGTTATATCCCCAGGAGTTGTTGCCGTTGAACTCCATTACGGGCAGAAGTTCTATGGCATTCACTCCGAGTTCTTTAAGATAATCAAGTTTTTTCCATGACTCCGGCTATCGTGCCGTTGCCGAGCGATTGACCTTCAGTGCCGTTGAAGTCACGTATAAGAAGCTCGTATATGACCAATGCGCTTTGGTCGACGCCTTTGAAATTCTTTATCTTCCACTCATAATCGTTTATCGACGAATTATAGACGGCAAGAGGCACATCGCTAACTTTGTCCGATGGATAGGGCGGCATGTCGGGAAATACGGTGGGGGAGATGTAGCGGTCGTTCCACGGGTCGAGGACAAGATTGGCATACGGGTCACCCACCTTGTATTGTCCGTCGACAAGGTAGTAGTAGGGATAATCGGTGTCGGCGGCAAGTCCGCTTATGGTAGCCCAGAAATAGCGATTGCCGTTATAGTCCTGATAGTGCATCGGTTGGGAAGTAGCTATGTCGTATTCGTTCCAAGAGCCGACGATCAGCACATTGGACTTGTCAGGCGCTGCAAGACAGAATGTCACGCTGCCGTCAGAGTTGGCTTTTGCACCCATTTGCGGTATACCGCCGGGATAATCGGTTTGAGTCGATTGACCGAGATAGGTTACCGTAGAGGTCTGCGTTGCAGTCTTTGTCCCTGATGTCGCGCGGGCGATTACATTATATGTGCCCGGAGTGTTTATTGCAATCGTTTTGGTCAGTGTCGTAGCGTTCTTTGCCGACGCTACGGGCGAGGATGTCGTTGAATTCAAGTATATGTCGATGTCGGCCGATGATGTTGTCGTTGCCGTGAATGTGATGTCGCGAGCCTGTGTTATGTATTCACTTTCGGCCGATGATGTAAGTGTAAGCTCAAATTCATTGTCCTGAACCACATTTACGAATATGTCACCCCCGGCGGCAGTCTTTCCCTCTTTTGAGCCGTTGGCGTTACGGAACACAAAGGCGAGTTTTTCCACTTCAACGGCATTGGTTATCCCGTAATACTCGTTGATTCCGGGTATTGTCAGCTGCCATGTGTTGGCCGACACATAGGATAGCTTGTATTTGGCGCTATTGTCAAGCCATTGTGGAGCGTATTCCCATTTTGTAGAGCCTTTTCTTATAATTCCTGTGTGGGCATATACCGGAGTTGACGAAGTGAGCCCCATCAGGCCTTTGTTGCCTTGGTCGGCGTGAAATGTGATTACAATCGGATTGCTTGAACGTTGCACGATTGTCGGCGAAGTGGTTATGAGCTGAGCGTTTGCAGCATGGCAGGGCAATAATATTATTGCCAGAAGCAGATAGTAGAGATGTTTCATTCAAAAAATCGCTATAAGAGAAATAATTTACAAATTTGCACATATTTTTTGACTTCTCAAGGCTGTGTGATGTGTTATTGAACATATAAGGAATGAAAAAAGGAGGCTGCCATCGGCGCCTCCTTTATATTAATCAAGTTTGTGTTGTTGTTACAGAAGGTTTATCGAGCGCTTGATGAATTCGCTCAAGTCATGACCCTTCAGAAGTCCGTTGCCGAGCAGGGCAAGGTCGATAAGCTGCTTTACTACCGGTTGAGTTGCCGCATATTGGCCTATCATCTCGGTTTCTTCTTTGCGCAGTTTGTCGGCTTCGCCTTCAAGCTCCGAAACCTTCTTGTTGTCATCGTCGCTTAATTTGCCGTCCTTTGCCGCTTCACGTATTGTCGTGATTTCGGCATTGGTCTTATCGATTGACGAAGTTATCGGGCTTATCTTTTCGGCAATTGATTTATCGGCATCGTCACGAATCTGCTTGATGAGCTTATGCTCGGTGTTGACGATGAGGTTATAGCTGTCGGGCAGTTCGGCATAGAACGCCATGCCGGGCTGGGTGGCGGCCATGTCCTTCATGCGTCGCATGTACTCGTTCTGAGTGATTACCAGCGGAGCGGCATCGGCTGAAAGCGATTCAAATGAAACGAGGAATTCGGCCTTGTCGACAGCGGGAATCTGTGAACGGAATACATTTGTAAGGATGTTGCGTTGTGCAGCTGTCAAGTCGTCGGCTTTTTTATCTTCCTTGCGGATAAGATTGTCAACTACATCAGAGTCGACACGAACGAAGTGCGACTTCTCAAGCTTCTGCTCAAGCAATCCGATGAAGTGGCTGTCGAGCTGTCCGTCCATTAGCAATACATCGTAGCCCTTGTCGGTTGCTGCAGTGATGTAGTTGTACTGAGCGGTCTTGTCAGTGGCATAAAGATAGATGATGTTACCCTCCTTGTCGGTCTGGTTGGCCTCGATGAGGGTTTTGTATTCGTCAAGGGTGTAGTATTTGTCATTGGTGTCCTTGACGAGGACAAATTTCATGGCCGCGTCGCAGAATTTCTCATCGGTGAGCATGCCGTATTCGATAAATACCTTTATGTCGTCCCACTTGCTTTCGTATTCTTCACGATTGTTCTTGAATATCTCCTCAAGGCGTTGAGCGACTTTCTTGGTGATGTAGGCTGAGATTTTCTTCACGGCGGTGTCGCTCTGCAGATAAGAACGCGATACGTTCAAAGGAATGTCGGGAGAGTCGATCACACCCTGCAGCAGCATCATGAACTCAGGCACGACGCCCTCGACCGAGTCTGTCACAAACACCTGATTGCAATAGAGCTGGATGCGGTTCCGTGCGATGTCAAGGTTGTTCTTGATCTTGGGGAAGTAGAGGATGCCCGTCAGGGTGAAGGGATAGTCCACATTGAGGTGAATCCAGAACAGGGGATCCTCCTGACCGGGATAGAGCTCGTGATAGAAGTTGCGGTAATCCTCGTCGGTCAGGTCGGCGGGCTTTTTGGTCCATGCGGGCTCGGTGGCGTTGATCACCTTGTCGCGGTCGGTGTCGACATACTTGCCGTCCTTCCACTCCTGTTCCTTTCCTGAAATTACGGGCACGGGCAGGAATCGGCAGTATTTTTTCAACAGAGTGTCGATGCGTGATTGCTCAAGAAACTCCTTGTTTTCGTCGTCGATATAAAGCACGATGTCGGTACCGCGCTCCTTCTTCTCAATCGGCTCCATTGAGTATTCGGGAGAACCGTCGCATACCCAGTTTACGGCTTCGGCACCTTCTTTATAGGAGAGTGTGCGTATTTCAACCTTCTTGGCAACCATGAATGCCGAGTAGAAGCCGAGGCCGAAATGGCCGATGATATTTTCGGCCGTGTCCTTGTATTTGTCAAGGAACTCTTCGGCGCCCGAGAATGCTATCTGGTTGATATATTTGTCGATGTCGTCGGCAGTCATGCCTATGCCGTGGTCGCTCACGGTCAGTGTGCCGGCCTCCTTGTCGACAGTGACTCTTACATTCATATCGCCGAGCTCGCCTTTGAATTCGCCGAACGACGACAGTGTCTTCAGCTTGTTGGTGGCATCGATGGCGTTGCTCACAAGCTCGCGGAGAAATATCTCATGGTCGCTATAGAGGAATTTTTTGATTACGGGGAAAATATTTTCAGTAGTTACCCCGATTTTACCTTTTTGAGTACTCATATATAATTATGATTTAAAACAATTCTATTACAATAACACATTACAAATAAAATGCCACTTTTAAAATGTGACATTTTATCATATAAATTGTTAAGCGATGTGACATTTTTGCACTGCCACTATGACCGGTTTATCATTGCTGTGGTGAAATTGAGTGTTTAAATTCATAACGGCGACTGTTAACGATGCATTGAAGCTATTGTAAATCGGTTTTTATGTTTATCTTTGTACGGAAAAATGTAAACAAAGCTCAAAAATATCTTATGAAAATTTATTCAGCCATAGTGCTTGCTGTCGGTATCGTGTTCGGGGGAGCTGTCAATGCCCAGACGAATGCGAATAAAATGATGATTGATGCGAATAAAAATCTTGACGCCAAGGAGTATGTAACGGCACGTTACAGATATGTCCAGGCCTGCAATGCCTACCTGACATCCAATAATATGCCCGGGGCTGTGAAGGCGGCAGTGAATGCCAGCGCGTTGTATCACCGTGAAAATTATTACAAGGAGGCGTTTGAACTGCTCGGACGAGTGGAGATGTCGCTTAACAAGCTTGAACAGGACAATGGTCGGCCGATGCCTGCCGAACATTATGACTTGAACAAGGAGCGGTTTAAAATGTACATGAAGCTTAAGAATTCGGCCCGTGCACGTGAACAGCTTGATAAGATGGAGGGCAACCTTAAGGGGCTTTCAAACGACTCTCTTATGACCGACCTCATGTCGGAGCAGGCCGGATACTATTATACATTCGGACAGAATGACCGAGGTGACGCTGCAATGAAGAAGCTGATAGCACGCTATCAGGGTCAGAAGGATTATGACAAGATTGCCGAGTGCTACCGAAATCTGATTGGCACCGCATTGAAGTCGGGCAACTCGCGACTTGTGGCGCGAAGCTACGACAATTACATGCTGTGGACCGATTCGGTCAATAAGATTAAGTCAAATGAAGAGCTTGCCGAATTGCAGGCAAAATATAACAGCGCACTTGAAGAGATAGACGAGAAGGAGAGTGCCATAACTTCGCGCAAGGCCGTTATCGTAACATTGTGCATAGCGCTCGCCATTCTTGCCGCAGCACTTGTTTTCGGTGCCATAATCCTGTTGCGTTACATTGCGCTTACCCGCAAACAGAAGAAAGCCATAATTGTGGCAAATGAACATAACGAGCTGAAGACCCGATTCATAAGCAATATATCGGCACAAATGGAGCCTACGCTCGACACCCTTGATCAGAAACAGCCCGGAGTCAAGGCCCTGCATGAATTTTCGGAACACATTCAGGAGTTGTCGTCGCTTGAATCATCACTTGGCGAGGCCTACGAATTGCAGGATGTCAATATATTGAATTTCTGTGAGGAGATAATGGATGGAATCCGTGACCGCATTAAGCCCGGTGTAACGCTTAGCGTCAATGCTCCTAAAATGAATATCAAGATCGCTCCGGAGCCGCTGACCCATGTGTTGAATCACCTGCTTAACAATGCCGCTCTTTACACTCCCGAGGGAGGCAAGATATCGCTTGAATTTAAAAAGCGCGGCGCTCACACCCATCAGTTCATCGTAACCGACAACGGTGCCGGAATCCCTGAAGAGATACGCCAGCAGATTTTCCGCCCGTTCAGCGAAGTGCGCAATCTCACCGAAGGCGATGGACTGGGTCTGCCCATCTGCTCGTTGATGGCAATAAAGATGAACGGCAAGTTGTCGCTTGACGATTCGTTTAACCATGGCGCAAGATTTGTGCTTGAACTCCACTCATGATGAAGGTCGGTGAAGCGGGACGATTCCTGCAGTGGAGTCTTGTAGTGCTGTTCGGCACACTGACTCTAATGACAATGGGGCTCACGGAGCTTGTCCCGCTCTCCGATTGGATGATAAGAGTTCTCGGCATAGTTGCATTGGTGGCATTGCCGGCAACAGCTTACGGATTTGTGAGGGTATATAAAGAAAAACGCGATTCTCGATGACGGGAATCGCGCTTTTTTATGCAGGAGTGGAATGGATTATTCGTTTACCGAATCAGATGACGATGGCTCTTCGGTGCGAATTTCGGTTACAATCTTGTCATTGTCCTTGTCGTAAGTGACATAAATGAGATTGCCCGGATTGACCGATGCGTTGATTATCATCTCGGCAAGTTCGTCTTCAAGATATTTCTGGATGGCACGCTTCAGCGGGCGAGCTCCAAACTGGGTGTCGTAACCTTTTGAAGCGATGAAGTTCTTGGCCTCCTCGGTAATCATCAATCGGTAGCCCAATGATTCGACACGCTTGTAGAATCCGGCGAGTTCGATGTCGATAATCTTAAATATCGCCTCCTTGTCGAGCGCGTCAAACATCACAATGTCGTCGACTCGGTTCAGGAATTCAGGTGAGAAGGCCTTGTTCAAGGCTTTCTGTATTATGCCGTGTGAAAACTCCTTGTCGACTTCGCGGGTGGTGAATCCTACACCCGAACCGAAATCCTTCAGCTGGCGGGTGCCTATGTTGGAGGTCATGATTATTATAGTGTTCTTGAAGTCGATGCGACGGCCGAGGCTGTCGGTAAGACGTCCTTCGTCCATCACCTGCAGCAACAGGTTGAACACATCGGGATGCGCCTTCTCGATCTCGTCGAGCAGCACCACCGAGTAGGGGTGGCGCGCACTTTCTCGGTGAGCTGTCCGCCCTCCTCGTAACCCACATATCCCGGAGGCGCTCCCACGAGACGCGACACGGTGAACTTCTCCATGTATTCGCTCATGTCGATGCGTATCAGCGTGTCGGCCGAGTCAAACAGATATTCGGCCAACTTCTTGGCCAGATGGGTCTTGCCGACACCTGTCGGGCCGAGGAACATGAACGTGCCGATGGGCTTGTTGGGATCCTTGAGGCCGATGCGGTTGCGCTGTATGGCCTTTACCATCTTGTCGATGGCCGCGTCCTGACCGATGATTGCATCTTTGAGTTTCGGCCCCATTTCACGCAATCTTGTGCCCTCGGCCTGGGCTATGCGCTGCACGGGCACACCTGTCATCATGGCCACGACTTCGGCCACCTTGCTCCTCGTCGACAGTTTCGCGCTGAGAGTTCATCTGGGCTTCCCATTTGCGCTTGGCTTCATCAAGTTCAATTTTGAGGCGATGCTCCTTGTCGCGGAATGATGCTGCATTTTCGAAGTTCTGTGACTGGGCGGCCTTCAGCTTGTTGGCATTGGCTTCGGCAATTTGTTCCTCAAGACGCTCTATCTCTTTTGGAACGACTATGTTTGTGACATGCACGCGTGAACCGGCCTCGTCAAGGGCATCAATCGCCTTGTCGGGGAAATTGCGGTCGCTCACATAGCGGTCGGTCAGCTTTACGCAAGCCTCTAATGCCTCGGGTGTGTAATTGACATTGTGGTGCTCCTCATATTTATCCTTTATGTTGTTGAGAATGATGAGTGTTTCCTCGGATGTGGTGGGTTCAACCATCACCTTTTGGAAACGACGCTCAAGAGCTCCGTCCTTTTCGATGTTTTTGCGATATTCGTCGATTGTCGTTGCGCCTATGCACTGTATTTCTCCTCGGGCGAGGGCGGGTTTCAGCAAATTGGCGGCATCCATCGAACCCGATGCGTTTCCGGCACCTACTATAGTGTGCAGCTCGTCGATGAACAGGATTATGTCCTTATTCTTTGAAAGCTCGTTTAGTATAGCCTTTATGCGCTCTTCAAATTGTCCGCGATATTTCGTGCCGGCTACGATTGACGCCATGTCAAGTGATATCACACGCTTGTCAAAGAGGATGCGTGACACTTTACGTTGCACGATGCGCAGAGCAAGTCCTTCTACTATTGCCGATTTGCCTACACCGGGTTCGCCTATAAGCACGGGATTGTTCTTCTTGCGACGGCTTAGAATCTGGGCGAGGCGTTCAATTTCGACCTCTCGTCCTATAACAGGGTCAAGACGGCCCTCTTCGGCGGCGCGTGTCATGTCATTGCCAAATTTGTCGAGGACCGGTGTGTCATTCCCGCGTTTTGGTGTCGATGACGGGCGCTGCGGGGCCTCGGGACGGTCGCTGCTGAAGGGTTCTTCCTCGTCTTCGTCGTCATCATCGGTGAACGATGCACCCATTTGAGGCGCATCGGCCACATTGGCGAGAAGACGGTAGAGAGCCTCATAGGTTACGCCCGCGTCACGGAACATAACCATGATTTCAAGATTCTGAACTTCGCTGTTGTGAAATATTGCGAGAAGCAAGTGTTCCGAATCGACTATGTTGCTTTTCAGCATTCGGGCTTCAAGTACGCTCAATTTGATTATGCGGTTGGCCAAGTCGCTGACTGTAAGCATCTCGGTGCTATCCGGTTGCTCATAGAGGCTGTTGTCGAGAGCATCGCGCAGCTGATACATCATGTCGGCGCTCAACAGCTTTTGGAGCGTCTGGAATGCGTGGCTTTCATTCTTGGACATGATTGCAAGCAAAAGATGCTCGGCCTTTATCATTGAACTGTTGTGTCGGGTTGCCTCAATGCGGCTTTGGTCAAGCACATACTTTAATTCATTAGAAAAATTAGTGTCCATGTAATAAATCAGTATATTTTCATTAAAGTTACTACAATAATTGTGCCAAAAACGACTACTTCAGGCAAATTATAGCACTTCAACATAATTTAAACAATCACTGAATTAAAATTACTCATTTTCTCGTAAAAAATATTTATCTTTGTATAAAATTTAACGTATATACCCTTATCGGATGTAAAGCGATTCTATTCGTTTTGTAGCTCGGGTATTATGCATATTACTAACAAGACTTTTATATGCTGGACGAAGACAGAATTCTGAAAATTGATATCGAAAATGAAATGAAGTCGGCCTACATCGACTATTCGATGTCGGTGATTGTGTCACGTGCGCTCCCCGATGTGCGAGACGGCCTGAAGCCTGTGCACCGCCGTGTGCTGTTTGGCATGAACGAGATGGGCAATACCTCCGATCATCCCCACAAGAAGTCGGCCAACTGCGTCGGTGAGGTGATGGGTAAATATCACCCTCACGGCGACTCATCTATCTACGGTACCGTTGTGCGAATGGCCCAGGATTGGGCCATGCGTTACTCGATTGGTGGACGGCCACGGCAACTTCGGCTCTGTCGACGGTGACGGCGCCGCCGCCATGCGTTACACCGAGGTAAGACTCGAGCGCATAGGCGAAGAGATGTTGAGTGACATAAATTCGGAAACGGTCGATTTTCAGCCAAACTATGACAATTCACGACTTGAGCCTACAGTGCTGCCTACACGTATCCCCAACTTGCTCGTAAACGGAACATCGGGTATCGCAGTAGGTATGGCTACCAATATGCCGCCTCACAATCTTACCGAGTCATTGAATGCGGCAGTGGCGTTGATCGACGACCCCGAACTTTCAATTGAGGGGCTTATGCACTACATCAAGGCTCCCGATTTCCCCACCGGCGGTACGATATACGGATATAACGGTGTTAAGGAGGCTTTTGAAACAGGTCGTGGACGAATCGTGATTCGTGCAAAGGCTGAAATTGAGTCGGAGGCCAATCACGAGGACATTATCATAACCGAGCTTCCTTATAATGTAAACCGTGCCGAGCTTATCGAGTATATAGCCAATCTTGTAAATGAAAAGAAGATTGACGGCATTGCCGATATAAACGATGAGAGCGACTATAAGGGAATGCGCATCGTGATTCGCCTGAAGAGCGATGCCAACTCAAACGTTGTACTCAATAAGCTCTATAAGATGACGGCTTTGCAGTCATCGTTCAGCGTCAACAATGTGGCAATCGTTAACGGGCGTCCCAAGACATTGAATCTAAAGCAAATTCTTGAGGCGTTCATTGCCCATCGTCACGATGTGGTAATCCGTCGCACAAAATTTGAACTCAGAAAAGCCGAGGAGCGCGCTCATATATTAAAGGGTCTTATTATCGCATCGCAGAATATTGATGAGGTGATAAGCATAATCAAGGCTTCGGCCAATCAGGATGCGGCTCGACAGGCACTTGCCGAGCGATTTGATCTGTCGGAACCTCAGACTGCTGCAATCGTTGCCATGCGACTTGGCCAGTTGAGCGGACTGGAGCAGGACAAGCTTCACGCCGCTTACGAGGAGATTATAGCCCGTATCGCTGAATTGAACCTTATTTTGAGCGACGACCAGGTGTGCCGCGACCTTATCAAGAGCGAGCTTGAAGAGATTAAGGAAAAGTATGGTGACGAGCGTCGCACCGATATCGACTACACTGCCGGCGATTTCAATGCCGAGGATTTCTATGCCGACGACGACATGATCATCACCATCTCGCACATGGGCTACATCAAACGCACTCCCCTGAGCGAATTCCGCGCGCAAAACCGCGGCGGTGTAGGCTCACGCGGCAGCGATACACGCGACGAGGATTTCATCGAACACATATATCCTGCTTCGATGCACAATTATCTGCTGTTCTTCACCCAGAAGGGACGCTGTTACTGGCTTAAGGTTTACGACCTGCCCGAAGGTGCGAAGAACGCCAAGGGCCGTGCTATACAGAATCTGCTCAACATCGAGCCTGATGATGCTGTGAATGCAGTAATCCGAATCAAGAAGCTCGACGACAAGGAATACGTGACATCGCACAATCTCGTGTTTGCAACAAAACGCGGCATAATAAAGAAGACAAGTCTTGAGGCTTATTCTCGTCCGCGTGCCAATGGAGTGAATGCAATCATAATACGTGAAGGCGACCAGCTGATAGGTGTAGAATTGACCAATGGAAATTCGGAGGTGCTTCTTGCCAACAGAAACGGCCGTGCTATCCGATTCCCTGAGAATAAGGTGCGTGAGATGGGCCGTGTGTCGACCGGTGTGCGTGGCATGACCCTCGATGGCAACGAAGATGAGGTGGTAGGCATGATTTGTATGAACGCTGACACCACCAATAACGTTATGGTAATATCAGAGAAAGGGATTCGGCAAGCGTTCCCCTCTTGATGACTACCGTGTCACCAACCGAGGCGGTAAGGGTGTCAAGACTATAAACGTTACCGAAAAGACCGGTAAGCTTGTAGCCATAGATGCAGTTAATGACGACAACGACCTTGTCATCATCAACAAATCGGGAATAACACTCCGCATCAAGGTTGCCGACATCAGGGTTCAAGGCCGTGCTACCCAAGGCGTAAGGCTCATAAATCTTGAGAAACGTAACGATGAGATTGCTTCAGTGTGCTGCGTTGACTCAGACCCTGAAGAGGAGATAAATGAAAACGTACTTGTCGATGAGTCGGAACAGACTCCGCTTCCTATTGACATCGAAGAAATAACTGAAATCGATGAATCGGTTGATGACGACGAGCTAACTGAAGAACTTCCTGATGAATAATAATAAAAACGAATACTTTTTACTAACAAACCATTAATACAAGTATGAAAAAATTAAGTATCTTAGGTCTTTGCCTATTAGCCGTTGCTTCAGCATCGGCTCAGAAGAGCCTTGTAAAGGAGGTTGAAGGTAAGGCAAAAGGTTTCAATGCCGATTATGCCGCAGCTCGCGATCAGTTGAAGCCCGCTTTGACTAACCCTGAATCCAAGGATGAAGCTCAAACATGGTATGTAGCCGGTACAATTGAGTTTGGCGATTATGACGCTATGCTCGGAAAGAAAGCCGTAGGTCAGCAGGTTGATGAACCGAAGATGGGCCGTGCGCTTCTTGACGGTTACAAGTATTACATGACTGCATTCCCTCTCGACACTGTAGTTGAAAAGGATAAAAACGGTTCTCCGAAACTTAACAAGGACGGAAGTCCCAAGACCAAGACCAAATATTCCAAGGACATGGCCAAGAAGCTTGCCGCTCACTATAACGACTATGTAACAGGCGGACAGCTGCTTTGGGATGCCAAGGACTATGCAGGCGCTTATGATGCATGGAACATATACACAACAATGCCCGAAAATAAATCGCTCGGCGAAGAAGCTCCTAAGGCTCCTGCTGATTCGATAGTAGGTGAAATCCTCTATTTCCAGGGCCTTGCAGCATGGCAGGCTGAAAAGCTCCCCGTTGCTCTTGAATCGTTCAATGCCGCTCGCGCAAAGGGTTACAATACACCTTCCCTCTATGACTATGCAATCAGTGTGGCTGCTCAATCGCAGGACAATGATGCAGTAGTTGCTCTTGCACAGGCTGCCAATGACCTTTATGGAGAAACCGATTCAAAGTATCTGACAATCATCATCAACGACAAGATCAACAACGAGAAGTATGATGAGGCTCAGACTCTGTTGGAGAAGGCAATCGCCGTTTCTCCCCAGAATGCCGAACTTTACGACGTTATGGGTATTTTGTATCAGAGCAAGAAGAACTATGACAAGGCCCGCGAATATATCTCGAAGGCTGTTGAACTTGCTCCCGACAATGCAAAGGCACATCTCGACCTCGGACGAGTTATCTATGCTCAGGCTGTGACAATCGACGAGGAGAATCAGAACCTCGAGCAGGCCGAGTACAACAAGCTGAGAGCCGAAAAGATCGACCCAATGCTTAAGGAAGCCGCTCCCTATCTTGAAAAGGCTCTTAACGACGAGAACACTGAGAGCGAAGCTCGCCGTCTGCTTCGCAGCCTTTACTACAGCCTTGGTGATGAAACCAACCTCAAGCGTATCGAGGCTATGTAATAAGTGTGTCATTGACTGACATTATAATATCAGGGGAATCGCAATCGTGCGGTTCCCCTTTTTTATTTCGTGATGTTGCGAATAAATAGTAACTTTGTGCTTAAACAATATCATATTATAATTATAGAGAGATGGCTGACACTATTGCACAATTTGACAATGCTTTGGCTATGTGCCGCGATGTATTCGTCAAGAAACTCAAGGACTACGGTGCTTCATGGCGCATAATGCGACCGGAATCGGTGACCGATCAAATATTCATCAAGGCTACACGTATACGCTCGCTTGAAACCAAAAAGACTTCAAAGGTAGGCGAGGGCATTTTGCCTGAATTCATAGCTATCGTTAATTATGGAGCTATAGCTCTTATCCAGCTTGAACTCGGTTACTGTGATACCGACGACATGGATGTCGACAAGGCCTTAGCTCTATATGACCGTCACGTAGGACGCACGCGCGAACTGATGATTGCCAAGAATCATGATTACGACGAGGCTTGGCGCGGAATGAGGGTACATTCCTATACCGATATAATCCTTCAGAAGCTAATGCGCACGAAGCAGATTGAGGATAATGCCGGTGTTACACTCGTCTCTGAGGGTATTGATGCCAATTATCAGGATATGATGAACTATGCAGTGTTTGCAATAATCAAGCTTACTGAAGATTAATGGTTATGGACATCAGGACATTCTTTGAGCGGCACAGGACCGTCATTGTATGGATTTTTCGTCTGATTGTCGGTGGCACGTTTATCATTTCAGGACTTGCCAAGATGATAGATGTGTGGGGTTCCATCTACAAGATTGAGCAGTATCTTAATGTGTGGGGAGTGCCTCAACCGCGTTCGATTGTTTTCTTTGTGGCGTTGATGCTGTCGGGTGTCGAATTCATCCTAGGATGCATGCTTGCTACAGGAAGCTACAAACGAGTTTCCGTTTGGGCCATGACTGCACTTATGGCATTCATGTTGCCGTTGACGCTCTACATTGCTATCGATGACCCGGTGCCTGATTGCGGATGCTTCGGCGACTTCCTTGTAATATCTAACACGGCTACGTTCCTGAAAAACGTATTGCTCGTAGCCATGTTGGTCTATCTGCTGTTCAACAATAATAAGGTTAGCGGCCTCTTTTCCACCTATACGCAATGGCTTGAAGGATTCTTGTGTGTCATATATGTGGCTGTCATAGGATTCTTCGGTTACTCGGTTCAGCCCCTTGTCGATTTTCGACCTTATAAGGTGGGAACATCATTGGTGGTTGATGAAGAGAGCGACGACACCGGGCTTGATATTATTTTCGTATATGAGAAGGACGGAAATAGACAGTCATTTTCGGCTGACAATCTGCCCGACAGCACATGGACATTTGTCGACCGTGAAATCGGCTCGAGCAATCTTGTGCACGAGCATGGCGATGGCATAGCAATATATGATGGCGACGATGATGTGACAAGTGAGGTAATTCTTGATGACGGTGAACAGATATTGCTGCTGATACCCGAGATGCACAATATCGACATATCGTCGACCTATCTCATCAATGAAATCGAGCGTTACATCGTTTCTCGCGGAGGTGAGATGATAGGCGTACTTGGCACCAATGATGACGGCCTTGAGCAGTGGCGTGACCTGTCGATGGCCACTTATCCGCTATATACGGCCGATGACACATCAATAAAGGAATTGGCCCGCGGTAATGTCGCCATGGTATATCTTAAGGACGGTATAATCCAATGGAAGCGCACGCTTGTGTCGATTGACAGCGACCTGTTTGCAAGTCCCGACGACAAAACTCTCGACAACCTGCGCTATTCTGGAACAGGATACTTCTGGTTGTTTACGGTAATTTTCATCGGTCTTGAGTTGATTCTGTGGGGAATCGACCGCAGCGGTCATGCAGTTAAATTGCATTTTGCGCGACGAAATCGAAAAAAATGAGTAAATTTGCACAATCATATACCAAAATACTTCAAAATATAATATAAAATGAGAAAGAAAATCGTAGCCGGAAACTGGAAGATGAACACTACTCTCCAGGAAGGTGTGGCTCTTGCCAAGGAAATCAACGAAGCTCTCAAGGCTGCACAGCCCAAGTGTGATGTAATCATCGCTGTTCCTTTCACCCATCTTGCATCTATAAACGCAGTAATCGACCCCGCCAAGCTTGGCCTTGGTGCTGAAAACTGCGCAGACCATAAGTCAGGTGCCTACACCGGTGAGGTTTCAGCTCCCATGGTTGCTTCTACCGGCGCTACTTACGTTATTCTCGGTCACTCGGAGCGTCGTCAGTATTACGGCGAGACTTCAGAAATCCTGAAGGAGAAAGTGGCTCTTGCTCTTGAGAACAACCTCACTCCTATCTTCTGCATCGGCGAAGTGCTTGAGGAGCGCGAAAACGGCACCTACAACGAGGTTGTTAAGAAGCAGATCGAAGAGGCTCTCTTCAACCTTTCAGCTGACGATTTCGGCAAGATCATCCTTGCTTACGAACCCGTATGGGCTATCGGTACAGGCAAGACTGCAACCGACGACCAGGCCGAGGACATGCACGCATTCATCCGCGGTGTGATCGCTGACCGTTATGGCAAGGAAGTCGCTGAAAACACTTCAATCCTTTACGGTGGCAGCTGCAAGCCTTCAAATGCTCCCCAGCTTTTTGCAAAGCCCGATGTCGACGGTGGTCTTATCGGTGGCGCATCACTTGAATGCGGCTCATTCATGGGCATTGTAAATGCATTTTAATCGTTGACACGATAAACTTTATTAAGCCTCCTGTCGAGCACAGCTTTACAGGAGGCTTACTTTATTCCCGAAACAGTGCCGTAATCTCGCGAATTCTCCGTATATTTGCAACCGAATTATAATTGAGAAATAAAGTGAAGCTACGCACTTACATATCAATGATGATGCTTGGCGGAATCATTATGGCGGCAAACGCCGACAATGATGCTCCGGTGAGTCAAGCGCCTATTGTCGGTCACATAATTTCCGACAGTACCGTAACTCTTACCATTCCTGATGCGCTTTTGTTGCGATTGCAACCCGTTGAGTCGCATGAAAGCGAAACCGTGCGTCCAGTTAACGGTAAAATGGGTGGTTATCGCATTCAGGTGTTTTCCGACAACAATGCACGTACGGCTAAGGGTGAGGCTCGTACTCGAGCCAGAAATGTGAGTGCCCGCTTTCCGCAGTATCCTACCTATGTTGTATACAATTCTCCGTTTTGGAGATTGAGAGTAGGAAATTTCCGTACACAGGAGGAGGCTAACGAAGCGGCTCAGGAATTGAAAGAAGCTTTCCCGAGTTATATGCGTGAAATACGTGTGGTTCGTGACCGCATAGTTGTATCGTCGGGCGAATAAATATTGTTTCAATGGATAAGGAACAAGTCATCAGTGCTTTGGCCGAGCATTACAAGGCAATTATTGAGCTGATCGGAGAGAATCCTGACCGTGAAGGATTGGTGAAGACCCCGGTTCGTGCTGCCAAGGCACTATATTATGCTACTCAAGGTTATCGTGAAAGTGCCGATGAGGTGATGAGGTCGGCCATATTCGATTATTCCGGTTCACAGATTATAATTGTCAAGGATATTGAGTTCTATTCCTTCTGTGAGCATCACATCCTTCCGTTTTTCGGGAAGGTATCGGTTGGATATCTGCCAAACGGCAATATGATCGGCCTTTCAAAGTTGGCTCGTGTAGTCAACATATATGCACGCCGTCTACAGGTGCAGGAACGATTCACAGCCGAAGTGTGTCGTGAAGTATACGACACGCTTAGCGCCCATGGTGTTATGGTTGTGTGCAATGCCGAGCATCTGTGTATGAAAATGCGTGGCGTGGAGAAGCAGGATTCATCTACAACAACGATGGAATATATGGGCCGTTTTGCTGAAGATGCCTCGTTGAGAGCCGAATTCCTGTCATTGCTTAAATCAATGTAATTTTACACTGTACCGGTAACTGCCGATTCGATTACTTGGGGAAAATGTGCTTTCTCAAGCAAATGTATCTTGTCTTCTATCGATTCGGGTGTGTCGTCAGCTGTCAACCTGACGGCGGCCTGGAATATTATTTCTCCTTTATCGTACTCTTCATTCACATAGTGTATCGTTATTCCGGTTTCCGTTTCTCGGGCTGCATACACTGCTTCGTGAACGTGACGGCCATACATGCCCTTGCCGCCATATTTGGGCAGTAGCGACGGATGCACGTTTATTATCCTGTCGGGGTAGGCTTGTATAAGGAAATTAGGAAGCATTATCATGAATCCGGCAAGGATTATGTGACTTATCCCATATTGTCGCAGTGTATTGAGCATTGTGTCGCGATCGTTTATTTCAGCTCTTGTCATCACTGTCACGGGTATGTCGTGATTCTCTCCCCGCTGTATCACCTTTGCCCGGGGGCGGTTGCATACTATCAGGCTCACTTTGACAGGTGCGTGACCGTCACTGAAATGCCGTATTATATTTTCGGCATTTGAACCGTTGCCTGATGCAAATATGGCTATGTTGTATATGGTGGATTGCGTCATAGTGTAAAGGTAATAAAAAATCCCGACTAAGACAAGCCGGGATTTCAATGTTATAGTGTTGTGACGATTAACCGTATTGTATTGTTCCGTCGGGATTGCGATACAGGTCGAAGCTCTTCTCATACTGGTCCATGGCACGAAGGCTCATACCCATGCTTGAGAAACCGCCGTCGTGATAGAGGTTCTGCATGGTCACCTTGCGGGTGAGGTCGCTGAACATGACGATGCAGTAGTCGGCACACTCATCGGCATTGGCATTGCCGAGCGGCGACATGCGGTTGGCGAAGTCCATCAGCGATTCCATACCCTTTACGCCGCTTCCGGCAGTGGTAACGGTAGGAGACTGAGAAATGGTGTTGATGCGCACATGCTTCTCGCGGCCGTAGATATATCCGAAGCTGCGGGCGATTGATTCGAGAAGTGCCTTGGCGTCAGCCATGTCGTTGTAGCCGAACATTGTGCGCTGTGCTGCGATATACGAAAGAGCAAGGATGCTGCCGTGGTCAGCGATTGCATCGAGTTTCTTGGCGGCCTGAATCATCTTGTGGAACGAGACTGCCGAGATGTCGAGTGTCTTGTTGAGCAAATCGTAATCAAGATCGTCATACAGGCGCTTTTTGCGCACATTAGGCGACATGCCTATTGAGTGAAGTACAAAGTCTATCTTGCCTCCGAGAATCTCCATAGATTTGGTAAATACCATTTCGAGATCTTCTACATTGGTGGCATCGGCAGGAATTACTTCTGCATTGAGCTTTTCGCCAAGTTTGCTTACATCACCCATTCTTACGGCAACGGGAGTGTTTGACAGAGTAATGACAGCACCTTCTTCAACAGCCTTCTCAGCGACTTTCCAGGCGATACTCATGTCGTTAAGCGCTCCGAATATAATACCGCGCTTACCTTTCAATAAGTTATAACTCATTAGAATCTATAAATTGTGATTTATGTCTGCAAAGTTAGCTATTTTTTCCGAAATATGTAGCCATTAATGACTCGTTACGTAATATTGTCGGTGTTATTGGGCCTTTTTGAGTTTGAATCCGGCTTGTAAGCCATCGTAACTTTGAAGCATTGAGTTGATGCTGCCGAGCGTTGAATTGCCTGATAGTGATGCAAGACGGTCGACTATTGTCATCAATTTTGAAATGTCGAATGTAAGTGTCAGTTGGTTGCCCGCAAGTGATACAGTGGTGTTCATACTGCCTATGTTTATCTTCCCCGCTGCCTTAAACTTAAATACGAGTATCCCTTTTTCGGTGCCTTGTGCTATTGAGCCTGACAGAGAGCCGCGCTTAAGCTTCATTGTGAATGTACTGTCGTTAGCCACTGTCAATACAAGATTCTCAAGTCCGGCACGTTGGTAGTAGGGCTTGATTTTGTTTTCTATAGTTGCAGATGCGGCGGCGCCTCCGGCTTTCTTTAAAAGATTCTCGCTTTTAAATGTTACGGCAGGAGCTGTATAATTCCATGTCCCTTCAAGGTCGGCCGGTGTGACATCCGATTTTCCGAGAACATTGCCGAGAATCGAACCAATAGCCGAGCCGGCTGAGCCTTTGTCGGTATTGGTAGTATCGTTTTTTGACGCAAGTCCTTTCAGCGCTTCCTTCAGGTCGAATGATTGAGCTGAAAGCGACATCGAACAGAGTATTAATGCAACAATAGTGTAAATAGTCTTCATTTTCGATTAAATAATTTATGATAGTATAATATTCCCAAACGATTTCGGCTGATGAAATGTTCTTTTTGTTTCATCAAGCGGCATCCAGCTAAGAAAATGAGGCTGTGAAGTGCCTGATGCGCATTTATAAAAATTGCCTTTTATGGATAGGGGACTGCCGTCGTATTTCAGTCCGAGCATATCAAGCGGAATGGCAATGAGTACATTCCATGTGAATAGTCCTTCCAGTTCGCGGAATGGGCGATTGCCGCATGATGCGTAACACTTGATGCGGTCTATTGTCGATTCATCGAGAAAAGAGCATGCGCCGTCACCTTCGCCTTTGCAAACCATGCCTGATATGGCTCCGATACAATTGATTTCAAATGCATAATATCGATTATTTTCACTATCGGGTTGCAGGTATGCGGCTACACATGAATCTTCATGGACCGGAGTGTTGGGACGGTCGTTTATGGCGCGCAGATAATTGCACCTTACAAAGAAGTCGATATATAGCATATCCTTGGAGTAGGCCATCGAGAATGTAGTCAATGGATGATAGGGAAATTCCTTGTAGTCGATATGGTCGATCGTGCGACGTACGCCGTTGTCTTCAAGAGCGTTTATTATTCCGTCGGTGCTCATTTCCCCCAAATTATCGATATGGGGCACGATTAGATTGTCGATATTGCTGTTCATTGTATAATGGTTATGTAGTCTTTTATGCCCATGATTAATCCGATTATTGCCATGATCAACAGAATACCTCCGATGATGCGGTTTATCAACCACAATGAACGCACATTGAAGTGAGAACGCACCTTGTTTACGAAAAATGTAATGGTGAACCACCACAACAAGGCTCCCGAGAATATGGCGATATATCCCGAGATGTAGTGATAATACTTAAATTCGGGCAACAGGAAGTTGAAGCGGGCAAAAAGACCGATTATGAAAAATAGAATAAGCGGGTTGGAGAATGTGAGAAGGAATCCGGTTACAAAGTCCTTCCAGTAGGTATTGGCTTGTTCGCTTGGAGTTGAAAGCGAGCGAGCGGGATTCTTGCGGAACAGGTAGAATGCAAATGCTGCCAGCACCAACGAGCCGATTATCTGGAGTAACAGTTGATTAGTTTCAACGAAGTCGGTTATGAACGACAGGCACAATCCCGTGAGCAGGCAATATATCAAGTCGCTGAGTGCGGCTCCGACGCCTGTGAAGAATGCCGGCCATCGGCCCTTATTGAGCGTACGTTGTATGCACAGCATACCTATAGGCCCCATCGGTGCTGATATAAGTAACCCGATAGCCATTCCGCGAAGCACTATGTATAGGAATGATGCCATATCTCATTCTTTTATCATTCAAAGTTACACGAAATGAATGTAAAATGAAAGAGATTAGGGTAAAAATTCACATTAGTAGCTCATATACTCGCGGCGCGCAGCATCGATGCGCAGCATTATGAACAACAGGAACGTAAATCCCCACAATGAGGAGCCTCCATAGCTGAAAAAGGGCAGAGGAATGCCTATCACAGGGCATAGTCCGATAACCATACCCACATTTATGGCAAGGTGGAAGATGAAATATGATGCGACACAGTAGGCATATACACGCCCGAAGGTAGTCGGCTGTCGTTCAGCGATGGAAAGAACTCTCAATATTAGAATCAAGAACAGCAACAGTACGGCAGTAGTGCCTATGAAGCCCTCTTCCTCGCCGATGGTGCAGAATATGAAGTCGGTGTGCTGCTCAGGCACATATTTCAGCTTGGTCTGGGTGCCGTTGAGAAATCCTTTGCCGGCTAAGCCGCCCGAGCCGATGGCTATCTTCGACTGGTTGACATTGTAGCCCGCACCTCTAAGGTCTTCTTCAATACCAAGCGACACCTTGATTCGCTGCTGCTGATGTGGCTTGAGGATGTCGTTGAACACCATGTTGACCGAAAACAGAAATCCCACTGCTACGATGGTGGCTCCAATAGTTACCAATATTTTTCGCGTGGGGAATTTTATCATGAGGATAAGACAATAGGCTATAGCTACGCCTATTGCCGAAAGGAAATACACCAATCCCAGTATTTCTACTTCGGCCAGTGACAAAATCCACGCGGCTATTCCTGTCACGAGAAACCATAACAACACATTTCGTGCTCCTATCATGTTTCGGCAGTAGACAGCTAGCATTCCGGTCATAATCATCTCAATCATGATGAACACCGCTACTTCGCCCGAAGGAATGCCGAGTATCATTGTTTCGGTATATTTGACCGAAACGACGAAGAATACAACGGCACATAACGCGGCGGCAAGTACAAGACCGCTCATCCCTTCACGATACAGGACGAAAAACAATGCGAGGTAGGCAAGGGCCGAACCGGTTTCCTTCTGTGCAAGTATCAAGACGATAGGAAGGAATATTATGATCAGTGCCTTGACATAGTTGCCCGCGCTGAAATTCAGATTGAAATTGTAGGATGAGAATAGTTTGGCGAGTGCAAGAGCGGTAGCGAATTTTGCAAACTCGGCCGGTTGAAGACTCATGGGGCCGAGTACCAGCCATGACCGGGAGCCCTTAATGTCGGGAGCTACGAATATCGTGACTATGAGCAGTAATATCATTAGCCCGTATATAGGGTAGGCGTAGGCTTCATATACACGGAAATCTATCAGCAGTATTACCAGTCCGGCAAAGAATGCAAGTCCGACCCATCTCAGCTGTTTGCCCGAAAATTCATCAAAAGAAAAAATGGAAGCGTTGTCGAAGTCGTAGCTTGCTGCATATATCGATACGACACCGCCCAATACAAGCAATGCATATATGACGACAGTTACCCAGTCGACATAACGTAGTATTGATGTATTAGTGCTTCTTGACTCCACTGCTTATTATTGTGTTAGATTGTAACATTCGTTCCTCAAGATACTTCCGTTCAGGCGATATCTCTCCGTTGAGGTACTTTTCCATCATCAGTGAACCGATGGGAACACCGTAGGTTGCTCCGAAGCCGGCATTTTCGACATAGACACATATCGCGATTTTCGGGTCGTGATAGGGTGCGAAACCTATGAATGCGGAATGGTCCTTTCCATGTGGGTTCTGGGCAGTACCGGTCTTTCCGCACACTTCTATTCCCGGAAGATTGGCAAGACGACATGTACCGCCTGTCACTGCCATGCGCATTCCTTCGGCCACATCCTCGAAGTGCTGACGGTCAATCGTCGGTATGCGCTTCTCCAGATATTGCGACGGCATTATAGTGTCCTGGATTGCCTTGACGACATGTGGCGTTATGAACCATCCGCGGTTGGCTATCGTGGCACACAGGTTGGCTATCTGAAGCGGAGTGGCAAGGATCTCGCCCTGGCCTATGGCTATTGATATGATTGTATTGGCGCTCCATCGCCCTTCTCCGTAAATCTTATTGTAGAATTGAGCGTTGGGGATGAAGCCTCGACTTTCACCGGGCAAGTCGACTCCGAGCTTGTATCCGTAACCGAGTGACACGAGATGCTTTTTCCACACCTCAAAAGCTTCAGCTACCGACCCGTATTTTGCGCGTTTGCCGTCAAGCATGCCTTTAAGTCCCCAACAGAAGAATGCGTTGCACGATGTCTGAAGCGCCGGTTTAAGTGCTATGGGGGAGTAGTGGCCGTGACATCCTACACGCAATCCTCCTGAAATGAATCCGTGATAGCAAGGGTAGGTGGTCGATAGCGTGATTATATCCTCTTGTCGCAATATAAGACCTTGCGACGGCTTGAATGTGGAGCCGGGCGGGTAGGCACCCATTAGAGCTCGGTCAAAGAGCGGCTTGTAGAAGTCGTCCTTCAGAATACTGTAATTTTTTCCGCGCTCTCGGCCTACAAGCATCTTGGGGTCGTAGGTGGGACTGCTCACCATGGCAAGTATCTCCCCTGTCGACGGCTCGATTGCAACTATGGCCCCGATTTTGTTGGCCATAAGTTCCTCGCCGTATTTCTGCAGTTTGATGTCGAGGCTCAATGTTAAGTCACGACCCGAAACCGGAGCTACATCATGTGCACCGTCCTCAAATTTTCCTTGAATGCGTCCGTAAGCGTCACGTATGAGTATCTCCACTCCTTTTGTACCGCGCAGATACTCTTCGTAACTTTTCTCGACACCGAGGTCGCCGCAATAGTCGCCCGATGCGTAGTAGTTGTCACGTTCAATGTCACGTGCTGACACTTCACGGATATTACCCAGCACATTTGCAGCGGCCGAATACATATATTGCCGCAATATGCGCTGCTGGATGAAGAATCCGGGATAACGGTAGAGTTTCTCCTGCAGGCGTCCGTAATCCTGGGCCGATATGTGGGTGATGAAGCGTTGCGGGGTATATGCCGAGTAACCGGGGTTCAATCGGCGGTCTTTCATGTCAAGCAACCGTTTCATGAACTGCTCCTTCGTTATATTCAATGTGTTGCAAAAATCAACAGTGTCAAATTCCTGCACATTCTTGGGAATCATCATGACATCGTAGGCCGGCTGGTTATACACAACCAACTCGCCGTTGCGATCACGAATCATGCCGCGTGACGGATAAAGGGTCTTGCGCATGAACGCATTGGAATCGGCAAACTCCTTATAGCGACTGTCCATCACCTGCAGACTGAAAAGCCTGATTATGAAAATGATTACAATCACTACTATGAATCCGCCTATTATATATTTGCGTTTCTCGAGGGTGTAGTCTTTTCTCATAGTTTATACACTAACGGCTTTGCGACATAATGCTGTCAAGTCCGAGCAAAAGCAAGAAAGATAAAAGTGTGCTGCACAGAATGCGAAGTGCAAGTTGCAGTACATTGAAGAATGAGAAGGCTTCGATAAGGAAAATGATCGTGCAGTAGAGCAACACGAGAGTAAACAGATACTTGACATAGACTTCCATGCCCAATGACTTGATTGACGGTTCGGGTATTGTCAATTCATCCTCACGCGGAAAGTATAGGTGGAGTATCGAACGGCGTGACATGGCGATCAGCGTGCATGCCAGTGCGTTCATCCCTTGGGTGTTGGCAAAGATGTCGACACTCAATCCGGCAATGAATGAGAGTGTAAGCACCCAGTTGGTCGACAATGTTATCGGGAGGCTTATTATAAAATATATGAATACAAAGGGCACAGCCACATTGAACAGGCAGATGTTGTTGAATACAATTGCCTGTGCCAAAACCAGAATGACGAACAGTAATGAAAATTGTACTATAGACTTTGTCATTGCCGATATTGTGGTTGTTAGTCGTTTTCCTCACCTGCGCTTATCGCATTGAGTTCATCTTTTATTTCATTGGTTATTACACGTACAGTGCTCAGTCGACTGAAGTCGGTGAACAGTTTTATACGCAACGCATAGAAGTTGTCGTCATGCTCTTTTTCGTGGCTTATGATGGTTCCCACCGGTATGTCGGGTGGAAACACTGCCGAATATCCGCTTGTGACAATAGTGTCGCCTTTGCGGAATGTTTCATGTCGAGGCATCTCTTCAAGCAATGCTTCATCGGGGCTTTTCCCGTCCCACACGAGCGAGCCGAAATATTCGCGTCCCTTTACCTTACATGACAATCGCATCTTCGGGTTCAGAAGTGAAATCACCCTTGCCGTGTGGTCGCCTACAATGTTGACCATGCCCACGACACCGTTTTGGTCGACTACTCCCATTTCGGGCCTTATAGAGTCGAGGGCCCCTTTTTCGATTGTGATGTAGTTGTGGGTGCGCGATATGCTGTTGCTGATTACATGGGCTATTATGAAGTCATAGGGCATCAATGCGCTGTCCAGCTCAATGTCGGACGCAGTAAGAGCTTCCTGGTACTTTTGTATCTGCTTGCGAAGGTCGATTACCTCCAGTTCAAGGCTTGCATTGCGATGTTGCAGATCCTCGTTTATATCGTGAAGATAGAAATAGGATGTGACATTGCTTGTGGCATTGTAGACCATTGAACTGACTTTGTTGGCCGATGTCAGATATATGTAGTGCTGATACGGGTTCTTCTGGAACAACAGTGTGCAACTGATGACCACATAGAACAGGAATACCAGCCATGAGCTATAGCGTAATATGAAATCAAGTAGATTGCGCATCGATACGTTTTACGCCCGCAAGGGATGTCGCCCGTAAGCGGCATCCCTCATAGGTCGTTATGATTTATTGATAGCGTTCTGTAATTGTAGGAGGCGTGACTATCGAATAAGAAACTTGAACTTGTTGATGTTCTTAAGTGCCACACCTGTACCGCGTGCAACAGCAAGAAGGGGATCCTCGGCTATGTGGAATGGAATACCGATCTTGTCAACAAGACGCTTGTCAAGACCGCGCAACAATGCACCGCCGCCGGCGAGCCATATGCCATTGCGCACGATGTCGGCATACAGTTCGGGAGGTGTCTGCTCAAGTGCGCTGAGCACGGCTGCCTCAATCTTTGAGATCGATTTCTCGATGCAGTGAGAGATTTCCTGATAGCTTACGGGCACTTCCATAGGCAGGGCCGTCATCTGGTTGGGGCCATGCACGATGTAAGTCCTCCGGCGGATTCTCCAGCTCGGTCAGAGCCGAGCCTACGTTCATCTTGATGAGTTCGGCTGTGCGCTCGCCCACTCTTCACGTTGTGGGCGCGGCGCATGTGGTTCTGGATGTCGTCGGTGAGGTCGTCGCCTGCAATCTGTATGCTCTTGTTGCTCACGATGCCGCCGAGCGAGATCACGGCGATTTCGGTGGTGCCGCCGCCTATGTCGACAATCATGTTGCCTTCGGGGGCCTGTACGTCAAGGCCGATACCGAGGGCTGCGGCCATCGGCTCGTAGATCATGTACACGTCGCGGCCGTCGGCATGCTCCGATGAGTCGCGCACGGCACGAATCTCCACTTCGGTCGAGCCCGAAGGGATGCCCACTACCATGCGGAGCGACGGCGAGAACCAGTTGCTCTTGGTGCTTGCTTTCTTTACAAGGCCGCGAATCATGAGCTCGGCGGCGTTGAAGTCGGCGATTACGCCTTTGCGCAGGGGACGCACGGTGCGGATGCCGTCGTGTTCCTTGCCTTGCATCTGCTGAGCCTCGTGTCCGACGGCTATCAGTTTGCCGGTCTTTGTGTCAAGGGCCACAATCGAAGGCTCGTTGATCACGATTTTATCGTTGTGGATTATAATCGTATTGGCGGTGCCAAGGTCGATTGCTATTTCTTTAGTGAAAGAGAAAAGTCTCATTTTAAGTTTTTATGATTTGCAATTAATGAGGAGAGGGGGTGTGTACTTATGTTAATGCTTGAAGTGACGGATTCCGGTGATGACCATTGCCACGCCGTTATTGTCACAATATTCTATGGTTTCGTTGTCGCGAATTGAACCGCCGGGCTGGATTACTGCATTGATGCCGGCTTCATGAGCTATCTCGACACAATCGGCAAATGGGAAGAATGCATCCGACGCCATCACGGCACCGTTGAGATCAAATCCGAATGACTGAGCCTTTGCGATAGCTTGTTTGAGCGCATCGACACGTGATGTCTGTCCCACACCGCTTGCATAGAGTTGACAACCCTTTGCAAGAACTATGGCATTGCTTTTGGAGTGTTTTACGATTTTGTTGGCAAACAGTAAATCGTTAACCTGTGCCGGGTCGACTGGAAGCTTTGTAACCTGCTTGAGGTCGTCCACGGTTTCTACACGCAGGTCACGCTCCTGGCCGAGTGCTCCGTTCAGGCATGAGCGGAACTGCATTGTCGATGTGTTGGGACAGTGCTGAACCAGAACTATGCGGTTTTTCTTTTGCTCCAATATGGCAAGAGCCTTGTCGTCGTAATTAGGAGCTATTATTACTTCAAAGAATATCTTGTTGATCTCTTCGGCTGCTGCTTCATCAACTGTTCCGTTGGTGATGAGCACGCCGCCGAAAGCCGACACGGGGTCGCCGGCGAGAGCGTCACGCCAAGCTTCGGCTATGGTTGCGCGGGTTGCGATACCACAGGCGTTGTTGTGCTTGAGCACGGCGAATGTGGGGGTGTCGAATTCGGCCATCAGGCTTACTGCGGCGTCGATGTCGAGCAGGTTGTTATATGATATCTCTTTGCCGTGGAGCTGTGTGAACATCTTGTTGAAATCGCCGAAGAAGTAGCCGCGCTGATGGGGATTCTCACCATAACGCATTGCTTTGGCTCCGTCGATTGCTACGCGAAGTGCCGATGGCCCGTTTTCCTCGTCAAAGTAATTGAAGATGGAACTGTCGTAGCTTGAACTTACTGCAAAAGCCTCTTTTGCAAACCAACGGCGCTGGTCGATTGAAGATTGTGCGCCGTTCTCGCGAAGCAGGCTTGCAAGAGGTGCGTATTGTGCTTTCGATGCTACGATGATCACATCGCGGTAGTTCTTTGCGGCTGCGCGAATCAGCGATATGCCGCCTATGTCTATTTTCTCAATTATGTCCTCGTGCGATGCTCTTGAAGCAACTGTGTCGACAAACGGATAGAGGTCGACAATTACGAGGTCAATCGATGGGATTTCATATTGCTTTATCTGCTCGCGGTCGCTTTCATTCTCGCGACGGTTAAGAATGCCGCCGAATACTTTAGGGTGAAGTGTCTTTACTCGTCCTCCGAGTATCGAAGGGTAACCTGTAAGGTCCTCGACAGCCTGACAAGGGTAGCCAAGGCTTTCTATAAATGACTGAGTGCCACCTGTTGACAGGAATTGTACACCTTCTTTGTTGAGCAACGCAAGAATCTCGTCAAGGCCGTCCTTATGATAGACAGAAACGAGAGCAGTTTTAATCTTCTTTATGTCCGACATGCTGTAAAAATCTTTATTATGCGATTCAGACTGCAAAATTATTAAAAATCTGCTTAACTACCTATCTATTTGTTCAATATTATTTACAAAAATGCTTAATGCCGATTAATGCTGTGTTTATCTGAGCATAAGGACGGCCTTGCCATGATTCATTGCTGTTAACCGCAGTGGAAATAACGTGTTACGAGTTCCTGCATTATCTTGGGATTGTTGTTGGCGTGTTTCAGAAGTTCTATGTCGTTGTAATCGCGAAGCTTCTGTATTATGCCGTCAATCATGCGCGGACTGAATACATCATATTTTTGGTATATGTCACGTTGCTTTTGAAGCATATCGGCCGATTCTGCGCAGTTGGCCGGCAACTGGGCGAGTGATTTTAGCTTCTCCGAGTTCTGGCTGTCGTGGATGTTTACGTTTACGTAGGTCTTATCGGCGATTTCGAGAGCTTTTTCTATCTCGAATCCGTGACGGCATGCTACGGCAAGGCCTGCGAGAAGTTGGTATATGTCGGCCGATCCGTCGGGCGAGCGCATCTCCACAGTTTGTTTTTGTGTAGTGTCATAGTGGCTTGAATTGCCTTTATGATTGGCTATTGCGCACATATCGACCGATGTGTTCCATCCGAGAGGAACTCTCACAAGTACTGAGCGGTTGCGGTCGCCCCAGCAGATATTTGTGGGAGCTTCCTGATGGGGCACCAGGCGGAAATAGGAAGTGGGGTTGGTGTTGCCGAAAGCCGTTATCGACGGAGCAAGTGTCATCATGCCGACTATGGCCTTGCGTGCTTTCTCTGAAAGCTTTCCGTCATTTAACATCACGTTTTTGCCGTCGCGCATTAGTCGCATGTGTACATGAAGTCCCGAGCCGGCTTTGCCTGTGGTTATCTTGGGTGAGAAAGTGATGTTGAAGCCGTTTTTGTAGCCGAGATTCCTGATGACCCACTTTGCCAATACGAGCTGGTCGGCTGCATCTTCGGCGGGAACAGGAAGAAATTCGATTTCATTCTGTTCGTATACGGTATCGTCGAGAGTGAAATTACCTACTTCCGAGTGGCCATACTTTATCTGTCCTCCGGTCTGTGCTATGTATGACATGCACTTTGTGCGCAAGTCATTGAATTTGGCAAAGGGGGCCGATTCGTGATAGCCTTTTTGGTCGGTAGCGGGGTAGGCTCCGTCGCTTGGGGCGATGACATAATATTCAAGTTCGCCCATGGCTTCAAATTCCATGCCAGTGACATCACGGAATGCCTTGCAAGCTTTGTGAAGGGTGTATTCGGGTGAGCTTTCAAGCGGCTTTCCGTCTTTGTCAAAATACGAACACAGCATCGTTACCGTAGGTATCTCGGCAAACGGATCGCGAAATGCGGTGCTGTATCTCGGCAATACGTAGAGGTCGCTGCTTCCCGCCTCGATGAAGGGGAACAGGCTTGAGCCGTCGACTCTTTCGCCACATGTCAGTATGGCGTCAAGATAGCTGAGGTTGTTGATTACGAAATTGAGCGTTTTCAGTCTTCCGTCACCGGCAGGGTACATGAAGTTTACCATTTCGATTCCTTCGGTTTCGACATAATGGATTATGTCGGCTTTGGTAAACTCCTTGTTGCTTTTCTTTAGGGTCGCAACGAGATGGTTGCGGCTCATTATTATGCTTTTGTCCATGGTAAAATTAATAATAGATTAACAACCTAAAATTACTAATAATATTCCGGTTTCAAAAAACATATAGTTAAAATTAACACTAAATATAGGTAATTGTCATCAATTGCATTATTGCAACGACTGATACACGGCATCGGCGCAACGCTCTCCGTCGATTGCAGCTGAAACTATTCCGCCTGCATAACCTGCTCCCTCACCGCATGGAAACAGCCCGTTAAGGCGTATGTGTCGTAGATTTTCAGGATGTCGGCTTATCCTGACAGGCGATGATGTTCTCGTTTCACATCCTATGAGCACTGCATCATTGGTTAGGAAACCGTTGGCTTTGCGACCGAAATCAATGAATCCTTTTTGAAGCCGTGACGCAACGGGGCGGGGAAGCAGAAGGTCGATTCGAGCCGTATGTATCCCCGGAGCGTAGGATGTTGGAGGTAGGTCGCGTGATGGCTTTCCTTGAGTGAAATCTATCATGCGTTGTGCCGGAGCATTTTGTGTCTTCCCTGCATCTTCGAAAAATCGGGTTTCGATATCTTCTTGATATTTCATCATCTTCAGCGGATCGTCGGCTTTTCCGTTGTCGATGTCTTCAGGAAGAATCTCCACAACCATTCCCGAATTGGCCCATCGGGTGCCTCGCGATGAAGGTGACATGCCATTTACGACCAATTGGCCGGGTGAACTTGCTGCCGGAATGATGAATCCGCCCGGACACATGCAGAATGAATATACACCGCGATTGTCGACGCGTGTAAGCATCGAATATTCAGCAGCCGGGAGATACTTTCCTCGTCCGTGAGGATTGTGGTATTGTATGCTGTCGATCAATTGCTGCGGATGTTCAAGGCGCACGCCCACGGCTATGCCCTTGGCTTCCATGTCGACATTTCGTTCTTTTAGCATCATGTAGATGTCACGCGCCGAATGCCCGGTGGCCAGAATGACAGGCCCTGCATATTCAGTACCGTCGGTGGTGGTGACGCCTGTTACGGTATCGCCGTCGATATTTAGGTCGGTGACGCGTGTGTTGAAGTGTACTTCGCCGCCGTGTCGTATTATTGTCATGCGCATGGCTTTAATGACATCGGGAAGCTTGTCGGTGCCTATGTGGGGGTGTGCATCCACGAGTATGTCCTCCGATGCTCCGTGATTATGGAAAACCGACAGTATCTTGTCGACCGATCCGCGTTTTTTGCTTCGAGTGTATAGTTTTCCGTCGGAATAAGCTCCCGCTCCCCCCTCGCCGAAGCAGTAGTTGGAGTCGGGATTCACTATATTCTCACGTGCAATCTTTGCCATGTCCTTGCGCCGTTCATCGACATCCTTTCCACGTTCAAGCACAACCGGCTTTAGTCCGAGCTCGATAAGTCGCAGTGCGGCAAAAAGTCCGGCCGGACCGGCTCCTACCACAATCACCTGTTGTGCATCGTCAACATCACGATAAGTCGGCTTGATGCCTAATGATGTGTTTGACGGCATCTCGTCGATATAGATGCGCAGGGTTATGTTGACCATCACCTTGCGCTGTCGTGCATCGATCGACCGTTTTACTATTTTTGCTCCTTTTATGCGCTTGCGGTCGATGCGTGACTTAATGGCCGCTTGTGCTATCAGTGTATTCATGTCGGCCGCAATACGCGGTTCGACACGTAAGGCTATCTCCTCAATCATCTTTTTATACAGCCTGTTCAATTGGTTTTATATTCAAGAAACGCTTGTTCAGTATTCTGATTTCAATAATCAGCGTCACTATTGCGGTTGCAAATGCCACCAGGTCGGAGCCGCACATACTTGCCCACACACCGTCAATGCCGTAATACTTTGGAAGTATTATAAGGAACGGTATGAGGAATAGCAATTGTCGGGTCAACGACAGGAATATCGACAGTTTCGGCTTTCCGATTGACTGGAAGAAGTTTTGTATCACAATCTGGCATCCTACCACAGGATAGAATATGAAGTATATCCTGAATCCGTTACGTGCCATGTCGATAAGAGTGCGGTCCTTGGTGAAGAATGAACTGATCGTGTCGGGAAATGACTCGGTTACGGCAAATCCTACGACGGTTATTGCTATGCCTATCCATATTCCCATGTAAAGCGTGTTTTTAACACGGTTCCATTTGTTGGCTCCGAAATTGAATCCGAGTATAGGCTGCATACCTTGTGTGACACCAAACACGATCATGACGAAAAACATCGTGGTGCGGTTGATGATTCCGTAAGCACCTACAGCAAGATTGCCATCGGCTCCGGCATAGTCGAGTAATGATTTGTTGATGAATACTACGACTATACAGGCACACACATTCATCAGGAATGGCGACAATCCAATGGCGTAGATGCGTTGTATGATGGTAGGTGTGAACCATCGGTTGTTCATCTTGAAGTGGATGAAGCTGTTCTTTGACATGAAGTGAAACAGTACCCAGATGAATGCTGAAAACTGTCCGCATATAGTGGCAAGAGCAGCACCTGAAATGCCCCATTCAAGTTTGAAGATGAATATGGGTGCGAGTATGACATTTACAAGCACTGAAAGCAGAGCCGATATCATTGCTTTCTTTGGATAGCCGGTAGCTCGCATCAGGTTGTTCAAACCTATGAAAACATAAGAGATAGGTGTGCCATATAGGATTATTCTCATGAACTCCCTGGCATAAGGAATGGTTTCGGAAGTTGCTCCGAAAAAAATCAATATATCGTCAAGAAATATTAATGTAAGACCTCCGAATAATATTGAATGAATAAGACACAGCACCATTACATTATTGACAACATCGGTTGCACGTGATTCGTTCTTCTGACCAAGAAATATCGAGCTTATGGTGGCGCCGCCTACAGCGATAAGCGTGCAGAAGCCAACCACAAGATTCATCAATGGAAATGTGATCGCAAGGCCCGCTATGGCCATTGGCCCCACGCCCTGCCCTATGAATATGCTGTCGACTATATTGTATAGCGATGTGGCCACACTTGCAATGATTGCGGGCACGGAGTATTGAACCAAAAGCTTGCTTATGGATTTTGTTCCTAATGTAAGTGGACTCTCTATTTTAGCCATATACTAATTTTGGTTTTTGCAAAATTAACAAACAAAAGTGCAATGGAGAGATGTTTTCATATTAAATTTGCATAAAATAATATTTAAGATATAATGAAGAGAAGAGGTGTTTTGTTTGACCTTGACGGCGTTTTGATTGACAGTGAACGCTTATATAGTGAATTTTACGACGGTATAGCTGAGTTATACGATACTGGCGAGGAGAATTTCTCCCTTGCCATAAAAGGTTCCACTATAGAGAAGATTCTTGCCAAATATTTCCCGTCACCTGAAGCGAGTGCCGATGTGCTTGAGCGTATAAACCGGTTTGAGGCCGAGATGCAATATCCTATATGTGAGGGAGTCATCGAGTTCATAACCGAACTCAAGAATCGCAACATCCCTATGGCCATCGTGACAAGCAGTAGCGAGAATAAGATGCAACGACTTTATGCACAGCATCCCGAACTCCCTGAATATTTTGATGCAATAGTTACCGGTTCCGATGTTACAAAGTCCAAGCCTGATCCTGAAAGTTACATCATAGGAGCTGAACGCATAGGTTGCAATCCTGAGGATTGTTTTGTATTTGAGGACTCTATATCTGGTCTTGCTGCAGGTATGGCTTCCGGTGCCACTGTAATAGGTCTGGCCACTACGCTTCCTGCCGATAAGCTTCAAGGCAAAGCCCACGAATTGATTGATAGTTTCGCAGGCTTTACCGTTGATGCAATGCTTTCAATCGTAAAATAGACGATTTTCAGCATGCCTTGAAACTCATGTCAAGGCCTTTGACTGAATGGGTGAGTGCGCCTACCGATATATAGTCGACGCCACATTCGGCATAGTCACGCAATGTGTCGTAGGTTATGCCGCCCGATGATTCGATTTCGGTGCGACCGTTAATCAGTTTCACAGCCTCGCGAGTACGTTCGGGAGTGAAATTGTCAAGCATTATGCGGTCGACACCGGCTTCAAGCGCTTGATTGATTTCGTCGGTGTTGCGCACTTCCAGTTCTATTTTCAGATCGCGTCCTGTTTCCTTAAGATATTTCTTTGCCGCATCTACGGCCTCTTTTATGCCTCCTGCAAAGTCGACATGGTTATCCTTTATAAGAATCATGTCAAATAATCCTATGCGGTGATTGCAGCCTCCGCCTATTTTTACGGCTTCTTTTTCCAGCATTCTCATGCCGGGTGTGGTTTTGCGGGTGTCAAGAACTTTGGTCTTAAGCCCTTTGAGCTTGTCCTGATAGCGTGCTGTGGTGGTTGCTATTCCACTCATTCGTTGCATTATGTTGAGCATGGTGCGCTCGGTCTGAAGCAGTGATCTTACCGATCCCTCAACCTCAAATGCTATGTCGCCCGGCTTTACTCGTGCTCCGTCCTCGATGAATACGGTCATCTTCAATGACGGATCGAATTTTTCAAATACTTTTCGTGCAATCTCAACTCCGGCAAGCACTCCCGGCTCTTTTATTATAAGGCGCTGTTTGCCCATCTCATCGGCGGGAATGGTGCTGAGGGTGGTGTGGTCGCCGTCGCCTACATCCTCGGCGAATGACAGTGTCAGCAAATCATCAATCAGTTCATCTCTCGTTTTCATATCTTATATAATTTGTAACAATGCAAAATTACAAAAAATTCCTAAATAAAGGAGCGATAAGCACAAACTCCGGCCACTCGATGTGATCAATGATTCCGCAAATGATTAAATTTTTTCATTCGCGACATTATGGGGTGAAATATTGCATGATTTTGTTGTAATTTTGCGATATAAACACTCCATGACATGAAAATAGAACTGATGGTTATAGGCAAGACTTCGGCGCGTTATTTGCAGGAAGGCATTGACAATTATGTCAAAAGGACCAATTATTATATGCCGTTTGACATTCGATATATTCCCGACATCAAGTCGACCAAGGCAATGACCGAGGAGAAGCAGAAGGAGAAGGAGGGCGAGCTTTTCCTTAATGCATTGACTCCCGGCGATGTGCTGGTGCTTTTGGATGAACGTGGAAAGGAGATGACTTCACGTGAATTTGCATCCTATATCGATCGCAAAAGTGTTACCGTGTCAAAGCGGCTTGTGTTTGTCGTAGGCGGGCCATACGGATTTTCTCCAGCCATGTATGAGAGGGCCGATGATAAGATTTCATTGTCCAAGATGACGTTTTCGCATGAGATGGTGCGCTTGTTTTTCGTCGAGCAGACCTATCGAGCCATGACGATATTGCGTGGCGAGCCCTATCATCATGATTAGACTATGAGGTCGCGGAATATTGAATCGGATATCAATATTGCCGTTTCCGACAGGCTTAGTGATTCATCGGTTTTTATGAGCCGGCCGCTGGCGATGTACCGCTTTGCCGATGACAGCAGGTTTTCTACGGTATCGGAGTTGAAGCGCAGTCGCATATCGTTGAGGTTGATTCCGTCGCGGGTGCGCAATGCCGTTATTATGTAGTCATTTAATATGTTTTCGGGCGACTCTTCTTCGACTTCATAATATGTGTTTGCGCTGTTGATGGACTTTATGTAATCTTTTATGCGGTTGCCGTTGGCGCGTCTTGTCTTTCCGTCAAAGCTGTGGGCCGATACTCCCAGCCCTATGTAGGGGGTCATATTCCAATAGTTGCTGTTGTGGTGTGCTCGATGTCCGGGCTGTGCAAAGTTGGAAATTTCATAGTGCTCATATCCGTTTTTACGGAGTGAGTCGGTTAACAGGGCATACATTGACTCGATTGTTTCATCGGAGGCTTCGTTAACCTTGCCGCTTATAAGCTGTGCGTAGAGGCGTGTGCCGGGTTCGTATGACAAATTGTAGGCCGATATGTGAGTCAGTCCGTAACCGATGAGCTTGTTGAGTGAATAGTTCCACGATTCAAGCGATTGTCCGGGAAGTCCGTATATCAGGTCGCCGCTTATTTCGGCTATACCTCCTGACTTCAGTGTCATCAGTGCCTCCTCAGCTCGGGCTGCAGAGTGTCGTCGGTTTATTGCTTTAAGCTCGCTGTCGACAAGCGATTGAATCCCTATGCTTACTCGGTTTATGCCCATGCGGATTATTGCGTCGACCCATTCAGGAGTTACATCCTCGGGATTGGCTTCGATGGTGAACTCTTCCAATACCGGATGACCTAACGATTCGACAAGCCTTGACAATGTTGGCATGGGTAGTATTGAAGGTGTACCTCCGCCTATATACACAGTGCTCAACGGCTCGTTGACTTCATCCTTGCGCAATCGGTATTCGTCGATGAGGGCTGTGATATAATCCTCGGCAGTATCTACTTTGGGTGTCGAACAGAAGTCGCAATAACTGCACTTTGAGTGGCAGTAGGGGATGTGTATGTATAATCCGGCCATCAGTTTTCTACTGCTTGTCCGCATATAAGCTTGAACTTGCAATACTTGCAGGTGTCACTATGCGGATTGGGTGTGAATGGAACTTCGGGATTAAACAGGTCGCTCAGTTTCGCTGACAATCTCTTCTTGAATTCTTCGTTGTAAATCCGGTAGTCAGTCAACGGTTCTTTCGCTATTTTTACCGGTTGGATGCCGTTGATGCTGAATTGCCTGAAACAATATAGCATCGGCTGCAAAGGTCCGTGGTAATTGTTATCCATCGCATAAACATTGCTATATATGAATAGCTGTAACACGGCCTTCGCCCGTTTGTCGCTGCCCGTTTTTTCAAATAGATTCGTGAATTCTTTTACATCTGTGTTGTCGCTGCCGGTTTTGTAATCGACAATGCGCACTCGTTCTTCATTATTGTCTACGATTCGGTCGATTCGGTCGATAGTCGATGTTAGGTTTACAGTGATTTTGTCGTTGAGTTTATAGGTGCAACGATATTTCTTTTCTCCCTCAACGAAGTAGAATGGAGTCCACTGTTTTTCAAGTTCAAACAGTTTTTTCATGAAATGCACTATTGTGCGACCTATAACCAACGCTTGACCGAATAGAGGAGTGTCGTTGACATACTCTGAATCAGGATTCGGTGAATTGTTTGGAAGCTTGTTGTAAGATTCGTTTATTGAGCGCGTTATGAGCCTTTCAAGTTCAACTTTCTCGTTCATGAGCGAATCCAGCAGCTCGGAAGTGATTTTTATTTCCGGTTTGTCGCCCCGACAACGTTTATACGACAACTCGGCTACACGATGGACTATGGTTCCCAACGTGCTTTCATCCATATAGTCGACGACATCGTCATCAATATAGAGGTCACACACATATTGCAGATAGAATTGCAGGGGACAGTTTATGTAGCAGTTTATCGATGACGGTGACAGGTAACGCTTCTCGTCGCTTAACGCGAGGTATCGGTTGATACGGCGCATTATGTCAGGTGATTTCTTTATTTCAAGCGGTTTGTTCCTGCCAGTGGCGGGTATGTCGAAAAATGCGTTGCGATGACGCACATTCCCGTCGGGATATAGATAAAGGAGCTGATACAGGTAGCGTGACATTTCGCTGCTGCGGGCTCCGGCTGTGCGTGCGTCATATAACAATGTTACATTTGAGGCCCTCGAAATCATGCGATAGAAATAGTAGGCGTATATGCACTCTTGAAATTCGATGGTAGCCATGCCGTAGCATCGCCTCAAAAGATCGGGAATGAATGACCGTGTATAATGCTTGCGCGGAAATATGCGCTCGTTCATCGACGGAATTATGATGTTGTCGAAGTCAAGTGCACGGGTTTCAAGCACACCCATGATCTGGAGTCCGTTCAACGGTTCTCCGATGAAGTTCACGCTTTCTCCCGAAACGGTTCTTTCAATGAGATGAAAGAATGTGTTCTCCTTCATCGTTATGTCGTATTTTGCGGCAACTCGTGCGAGTTGTTCCACCGATTGCCTGTAACGTGTCAGGAATCCGTGCTCAAGAGCATGTCGCTCCTTGTCATCGCTTGTAAGTTGGAGCGCGTCGTCGATGAATTGGATCAGGGTCAATGTGTAGTCAAACACTTTACCGGCCTCTTTCAGATCATCGACAGGATAAAATATTGTCGACAGTTCGGGAAAAAGCTCTCGCAGGTCCTTTGCCGATACGGTAAACAATCGATTTGTATTCAGATATTCTTTTATTGCTTCACATGTTTTACCGGCTATCGTTGTCAGGAGGGAGTGGGATATGACATCTTTTATATCCTCATGGAAAAAACACCATTCACCGCGGATTTTCTTGGCACACAGGTGCATCGACACGATGTTGCGCAACAATGCCGCCATTGGTGTAAGTTTTAACGGATATCCCATGGTGATGTTGACCGAGGTGTATACCGGAGGCAGGGAGTGCAGCAGTTCTATAAAAAGCTCCTCCGAAGGCAACACAACGGCGGTGTCGATAGCGTTGGACGGATTTGACACAGTGCCGTCGACAGCCATCTTTTCAAGCATGCGCCCTATGAGTTTTACCTGTCCGACATTCGACGGGACTCCTATAATTTCTACTTTAGGCAGTGTAGTTACAGGTTCTTGGTTAAGGTCGTAGCGTGATGGAAACTTCTTGATGTATTTTTTTATGAAATGTACTGCTGAATTGTTTTCACGTATGAATTCCGGAAAGTTCATGTCCCAGTAGAAATCGGCGATTCCGAGATTGCGTAATCGCTCGAATATTTTCACTTCGGCAATCGACAACACATTGAATCCCACGATGACGACACGGGAGTAGGGGATGTCGTCGCGGGTAAGGCGCTTGAGATTGTCGGCGGCTTCACGATATTGCATCCCTGAATAGCAAAGTCTTCGCTTGGCAAGATTTGTCCGGAAGTTGTCGTAAAGGGGGGCCAGCACCTGCCACAGCTTCATGAAATCGTCACGATTCTTGTGAGGCTCTCCGTCATTTATGACATGAGTCCAGAATCGCTCGCTTGATCCGAGGGGTAGGTTTTCACCCCAATATTCGTTTATTATCTGCTTTTGTTCATCGGTGAGATAGTCGGAGTTTATCTCTTTGAGATGCTTGACATTGGCAAACAGCTCGTGTGCGTCAACCATGTATTTGTCAACATCGTTGAAATCATTGATGAGCATGTCGCCCCAGAATACGAAACGGTCAAAATCCTCAATCTCATCGGTCAGCCGGTTGTACTCGTTGTAGAGCGTGAAAAGAAGGTCGTAACGTGACGCCTCTATCTTATCGGAAAATTCGGCGATGAAATCACTGATTGTCGTTACTTCCGGCTCAATCATCGGTTGCCCGGCAGGGGTGTGCTCGGCCAGGAATTTGCGAAAGAATGTGCCGCTGCGCTTATTGGGAAATATGAAGCAATAGTCGAGCATTGCGTCACTTTCGCGGGCGCAATACACTTGTGCTATTTTACTTAGGAACGATTGCATTTTTTGTCGAGGCTCAACGTTTAAGCAGCAGAATCATCTTTATGGCAAGGTCAAACATCACGATTTTGCCGTTGCCGTTTCCGGCAATGTCCTTGGAGGCATTGTCAAGTTCAGTCACAATGTCGATTACATTGCGCTCGTTGATGAACCGGGCGAAATTCTTGCTGAATGAGGCCTCCTCGCGATTCAGATAGTTGAGCTGCGGAACGTTGAGATTGTAAATGAAATTCTCGCGTATAAGCCGTTGGCAATAGTCCAAGAAACGCAACTCCTGTTCGCGACCGAGCGATGCTACATCGGTGGCCCATGCTTTAAGCTCCTTGACATGACGCTGATAGGATTGGCGCATGAGTTCCATGAACAGTTCAAGGAACCGATGGCTCTCCTTGCTTAGGCTTATGCTGTTGATTGCGGTTATCATGTTGCCCTCAGCATTGTGGGCGAGAGCCATTGCATCGGTTTCATCGATTGAGTAACGCGTTATGAGGCTGTCGGCTATCACATCGTCGGGCAGGCGCTTAAGTTCTATTCGCTGTGTGCGTGAATATATCGTGGGGAGTATCGCTTTGGCATTATTGCTGACCATGATGAAGAGAGTGTCGCCAAACGGCTCCTCGATTTGCTTCAACAGCTTGTTGGATGCATCGACATTGAGTCGTTCGGGCAACCACAGCAGCACTACCTTGTAGCGTGCTCTGTGAGCCGTGAAACTCAACTTGTGGACAAGTTGCTCACTTTCGCTTACGTAGATGGCTGGTTGTGCATTGGGCGAGTCGAGCGACACAAGCCATTGCTGAAAATCCATGTAGGGATTGTCACGCAGGAAGTCACGCCATTCGCTTATATAGTCATCCGAAATTACGGCTCCGCTGCTGTTTTTGCGTTTTACGACAGGAAATACGAAGTGAGTGTCGATGTGGTTGAATGATTGATGTTGCAGGCAAGCGGCACACTTTCCGCAACTGTCACCGTCGATGCGGTTTTCGCAATGTATGTATTGTGCGGCAGCACGTGCAAGCGCAAACTTACCGATTCCCGCAGGGCCTTCAAGGAGCAGTGCGTGAGGTATGCGATTGTTGTCAATCATGTCGCGAAGGCGTTGTTTTGCCGATTCGTGTGACGGTATGTCGCTGAATTTCATCGTCGGTGTGGTTAGGAGAGGTTGGTTAATATATGGAAGCTGCCACGCGTTCCACGCTTCGGGTCGAGTTGAGCGAGTAGAAATGGATGCTCTGAACACCGTGAGCCATCAAGTCGAGGCATTGGGCCTTGCACCATTCAACACCCACCTCCTTGGCATCGTTGTCGTCCTTGCATTTCATAAGTTCCGACACAAGCTGCATGGGCATGTCGACATGGAATATCTTGGGAAGAATGTTTAGCTGCCCTATTGTTGTGATGGGGCGCAGTCCCGGAATTATGGGCACGTTTATTCCGGCTTTGCGACAGCGGTCGACAAAGTCGTAATACTTTGAGTTATCGAAAAACATTTGCGTCACCACATATTCGGCTCCGTTGTCGATCTTCTGTTTCAGATAGGCTATATCCATGTCGAGATTGGGCGACTCGTCATGCTTTTCGGGATAGCCGGCCACGCCGTAACTGAATGTTTCGCCGGTTATGATGTCCATCTTGGTACCGTCGATGAAATAGCCACGGTTGAATTCATTTATCTGAAGCTGCAACTCCGATGCGTGGGAATATCCGTTTTCATTGGGAATGAAGCGGCTTTCATGCTTGGCCTTGTCGCCACGGAGAATCAATATATTGGTTATGCCGAGAAAATTAAGGTCGATTAGGGCATATTCGGTTTCGATTTTGGAAAATCCGCTGCATATAATGTGGGGTACGGCCGGTATGTTGTATTTCTGTTGTATAGCTGCGGCCACAGCCACAGTTCCTGGACGACTTCGCTCGCTGACTTTCTGATAGAGTCCGTCGGGCGTATTTTTATACACCATCTCGCTGCGGTGGGTGGTGATGTTTATAAACAGAGGGTTGAACTCCTTGAGAATGTCGATGTTACGAAACAGTTGTGCTATGCCTTTGCCTTTCAAAGGCGGAAGCACTTCAAAGGAGAATCCCGTCTTTCCATGTGACGCGATTAGTTCGGTAACTTTCATTGATGAATGATTTTATTACAAGCCTAATTTTGATTTTGGCACGGTCGCCTGAAATTCCTTCAGATATTCGGGGGTAGAATAGGCAAGATCGAGGAAGTCGCTGCGCATGAATGCCCTGTCGGCGAGTGCCATCATTGATGATGCGAGAGGCTTGACTCCCTTGACAAAAGAGGCATTGGGGTGGTTGATTACATCACGTGCTTTGTCGCTTCCGTTGCCGAAGAATACCACGGGACCGCGATTTAGATATTCAATGTAGCTGTCATTGTCGAGAATCAACGGACGGGGCGACATGAGTGTTTCAAGAGCGTAGTCGTAGACTGCGGTATAGACTTCCATTCGACGGGCATCGATCATGGGAGCAAACATAACGTTCTCGTCGTAAAATTCACGGAACATGACATCGGCAGTCAACAGCTGCAAAGTGCTTACACCGATAAGAGGCAAATCGAGCGCGTAGGCAAGACCTTTGGCTTCGGAAAGACCGATGCGCAAGCCCGTATAACTGCCCGGGCCGATGCTCACGGCTATTGCTTCGAGCTTTATGTCGTTGAACTTTGCCTGGTCGAGAGCGTCCTTTATAAAACCGCTCAGCATGGTGGCATGATTATGTCCCGACTCATCGTCACGCTGCATGACAACGAGTCCGTTGTAGGTGAGAGCAACCGAACACACATCGGTTGAAGTTTCAATATTTATTATGGCTGCCATTGTCTGAAAGAAAAATTTACTTACAAAGGTACGATTTATTCTGCTAATACGGGGATTATTTGTAAATTTGTGGAAAATATATTAGAGTATGTTATTATCGATGACAGGGTTTGGCAAATCGGTTGTCACAATCCCTAACAAGAAAATCACAGTTGAAATCAAGTCGTTAAACAGCAAGCAGCTGGATATATCAGCGCGAGTTCCGGCTATATTCCGTGAAAAGGAGCTGGAACTGCGCAATCTGATAGCCTCTGTTGTCGAGCGCGGAAAGGTTGATTTTCAGATATATTCGGAATCAATAGGTGCGGAAACCACCGTGTCCTTGAACATTCCTCTCATGGCTGCTTACAAGGCTCAGGTGGAAGAGATGGCGCGTCAGCTCGGTATACCTTGGCCCGATGACTGGTATGGCGTGCTTTTGCGTTTCCCTGAAACGGTCAAGAGCGAGCTTCCTGCGGCTTTGACCGACGAGGAGTCGGAGGCGTTGTTCAACGCAACCCGTGAGGCCATCGACGGGCTTATGCAGTTCCGAGCCAAGGAGGGCAAGAAACTTGAAGAGTTCTTTACCAAGAAAATCAGCAACATACGTGAGCTGTTGTCATCGGTCGACCCCTATGAAAAAGAGCGTGTCGTGAAGATACGCGCACGCATTGAGGAGAATCTGGCAAAAATCGATTCCGTGACATTTGACAAGAACCGATTGGAGCAGGAGATGATTTTCTATATCGAGAAGCTTGATGTTAACGAGGAGAAACAGCGTCTTGCGCAGCATCTCAATTACTTCATGGAAACCATGGAGCATGGCAACTGGCCAAGGAAAGAAACTCGGATTCATCAGCCAGGAGATGGGCCGTGAGATAAATACACTCGGTTCAAAATCCAATCATGCCGAGATGCAGAAGATTGTCGTAAAGATGAAGGACGAACTTGAGCAGATAAAGGAACAAGTACTTAACGTGATGTAATCGATTACGACATGGACGGTAAGATCATAATCGTTTCAGCTCCTTCGGGGTGTGGCAAGTCGACAATCATAAACGCCCTGCTTGAGCGTGGCGACATCGACATGCAGTTCTCAATATCGGCGACGAGCCGACAGCCACGTGAAGGTGAGGTTCACGGCGTTAATTACTATTTCCTAACCGAAGAAGAATTCCGCAATCACATAGCCATGGGGCACTTCGTGGAGTGGGAAGAGGTATATGCCGGCCGATATTATGGAACATTGAAAAGCGAGATCGACCGGATCGTGGCCGGTGGACACAATGTAGTGCTTGACATAGATGTCAAGGGCGCGATGAACGTGAAGTCGATATACGGCGACCGTGCTTTGGCCTTGTTCATCATGCCTCCGTCGATTGAGGAGTTGCGTCGTCGTCTTGAATCACGTGCCACCGATGCTCCCGAAGTCATTGACGAGCGTGTCGCCAAGGCTGCCTATGAACTCTCGTTTGCTACGCGATACGACGCCAGGGTGGTCAACGATGAGCTGGCTACTGCCATCGATGAAACTCATGATGTAATAGCCGAATTCCTTGCAAAGTGACTCGTCGTGTTATAGGCATATTGGGCGGTTCGTTCAATCCTGTGCATAACGGGCACCTGATGCTTGCATCATATATAGCTCAGTTCGGACCGGTCGACGAGGTGTGGTTGAACCTATCGCCGCAGAATCCATTTAAGGAACAATCGGAGCTGCTTGACGACCGTCATCGTCTGGCAATGCTCGACAAGGCTGTCAACGGCTCAACTACGGTTAAGGTGTGTGACGTGGAGTTGTCCTTGCCTCAGCCGTCCTACACGATAAACACCATGGAGAAACTCGAATCGATGTATCCCGATTGCGATTTCCGTATAATAATAGGCAGCGACAACTGGCCGCGTTTCCCCGAATGGCGCGATAGCGAAGCTCTTATCGAGCGATACGGACTTATCGTATATCCGCGTCGCGATTATCCGTTACCCGACATTGTTCCCGATAACGTGACGGTTGTAGATGCTCCGATGGTGGATATTTCATCGACATTCATAAGAGAATGCATAGCCGAGGGGCGTGACATGAACTTTTTTATGCCTCCGCAGGTATATGAATATATAGAACGAAACAAACTCTACAAAAATGATGGAAAGCAGTACGGTATTGAATAATAATTCTCTTGCCTTCATAGGGCTGTGCAATGAATATTGCCAGACTCTTGAATCGGCTCGTGAAACGGAGTGTGACGATTTCATCGCCGCCATGTTGCGGTTGCTCCCTCGCATCTACATCACGGCAAGCGACCTCAAGATAGATGATTTGGGTCTGGAGGAGCCTTATATCGACGGTCGACTTGATGAGGATTATTATGATTCAATAAGACGAAGCATCGAGAATCTTCTCGGACCCGATGACACCTATCTTGAAGTGTTTGAAGAGGATATGAAGTATTCCGACACGCCTATCGCGGCATCGGTTTCGGAAGGTCTTGCCGATATATTCCAAGTACTCTACAATTTCCTTGAGGCGATAAAGGATGTGCCCAATGAATTGATTGATCAGGCATTGATTGCCGTCAAGGATGACTTCCAGTCCTATTGGAGCCGAATACTGTGCAATGTGATGAGAGCGTTGAATCACATTCGCTACAACGCTTTCAACGAGCGTGATTAAGAGCCGGCTCTAATAGTTGATTATTGTCTTTCCGAACGGAGTGAATGCGAGTCCTGCAAGCTTGAAGTGCTGGATACCAAACGGTATGCCTATTATCGTTATGCAAAACAGCAGGCCGAATCCGAGGTGAGTCAATGCAATGGGAATGCCGCCCACAAACCACCATATAACATTCATGAGAAGACTTATGCAGCCGTTGGAAGTAGGCGATGATTCGACTCTGGTTCCGAAAGGAGTCAGTGCCACAAGCGCAAGTTTAAGTGTCTGAAGTCCGAACGGGATGCCGATAATTGTCAACATCATGGCTACGCTCGACACAATATATTCGATAGCAATCACAAAGCCTCCGAAAACAATCCAGATTATGTTAAGGAACAGATTCATTTTGATAATTTAAAGGTTAAAATTACAATAAGCTATTAAGCCAAAAACACAAATATAGCGAATAAAATTCATGTTGCAAGCAATATCGCGCAATAATTTGCATCACCGTTTTTATGACTTAAAAAGTTTGGAATATTCAACAATATCGCTTATCTTTGTGTTATAAGACAAAGGGCAAGAGAGTCCGAGATTGATTGAAATAAACTTATACCACATCAAAGTAGATTGGGAAACTCATCAATTACTAATGAAATACCGAGACAAGCTTAGCCGACTGATGGCGGGCCCCATCCGCTCCTTGGAGCGGAGGCTAATAACCCAGGCGGATTACAAAGGTTGGCGAGCACTCAAATCCTGTC
>JAAGKN010001037.1_pt1 | contig 53765 bp, 64 predicted proteins | sample 6206371 | NCBI WGS metagenome assembly JAAGKN01 (sample SAMN11533720, study PRJNA540317) | gut metagenome | isolation source: fecal pellets from male and female animal of same cohort | host: Peromyscus leucopus | place: USA:CA | collected 2017
GTCCCCGGCTTCCTGAAAATGAAGTCAAACTCTGTTTCGTTCTCATCATCCTCCTGAATAGATGTCACGATTTCATATATCTTGCCATCCATCTCCGTGTACTTTTTACGGAGCTGCTCCATCCATTCTTCACTTTCTTTTTCTTTTCTTTCTTCCTCGCTTACTGCCAAAGCATTCTCCAGCTTCGCTGCCTGTGTCACATTCTTTTCTTCTTTCATGATATATCCTCCTGTTTTGTCAAAATTAATGATTACTAAGCACCAAGACCGTTTATCTTGATACCACCTATTGCCACGCCATCAAGGTCAGCTTTCATAGTCTTATCGCCCTGAGCTGCCTTTAAAGAACGCTTTGACAATTTCACCTTGGTAAGTACATCCGTTGTCGTTGGGGCGCCTTCGTCCGCATAACTTACAACAATCTTGGGAATTATGTACTTGTAAAAACTCCTATATCCTTTGCTCATAATTACCCTGATCATTTCATTAAAATCTTCCCTTGCCATTGAGAGCTTAACTGAGTTTTTCTGGTTGCCAGTGCCGTATCCACGGATTTTCCCACCTTTGCCATAAACGACTTCCAGTTCCTGCTCATCATCATAAGAGATTTCCTGAAGCTCAATGCTGTCCATGCCGGATATATCAATGGTCACGCTCGACCAGTCATAGCATTTTCCATTTATCAATTGCCTTGCCATGTCCTATTCCTCCTATTCTCCGCCAGATGATGCCGGATTGTTTACTGCGAACTTGATATTGAACCTTCGCGCTGTTCCCATCGGAACCCATGTAGCTGCCACATTCAATGTTTCATCCGCAAGAATATCCAAATCCTCTGTATCAATCGTCACCTCTCCGGAACTGATGATCTTTTCCGTTTCGCAATCTTCCATTGCAATATTGAGGTATGCTTCAATAGCTTTTACACTTCCCTCCAGATTCTCCGGATCAACTTCCGTCTGGATTTTATCTGTTGCTTTTAAGTTCACTTCCCGGATAACCCGGCACAGCACCCGAACATCCTCAATATATCTGAAATCACTCCCTGCCGGAGACATGACATAGCCATTGGATACATAATAATCCTCTTTCCCATTGTACTGACGGAATACTGTGTAGCCCATTTCATCAAATCTCCTGCTGTAATCTTCGATTCCATCAGGAAGCAGTTTGATGAGTTTTGCCGAGCTGATTGGAAACTCCTCCACACAGCCTATAGAAAGACTTTCTTTCGCTTTTCCGATCAAGCCAGAAATAACCCCTGCAAGGTTAATGTTCTGTATCCTCAGGTCTTTTCTCTGGTACGTTGCATAGGAGAGAGACACGCATACAAACCAGCTGCTGATTCCCTTTCTTTCTTCCTCCATAGCAGCCATATACTCATCCAGAGTTTCCCCCTTCCCACAAGCTCTTCCCTCGCAAAGAAAAATCAAAGGTTTCTTATAAGTTGTCAGGAATTCCTCAGCCTCACTCTGCAATGCTGCCCATAACATCTTGGTGGAAACACCCACTATATGGCATACCTCAACCGCTTTGTTATATCCGATCAGCTTCTCGACCGCCTTCAGTACATTAGCATTGTTCATAGTTGGTGCTGTTGTGCTGAAGGAATAAGCATCCTCGCCCATGAAGCTCTTTGCCTCAGAAGTGATGTCCGCAAAATCCAGTGACAAGCCAGTACCGGAAATTTCATATTTTCCCCCAAGCGGAATCGTGTACTCCTCGGAGAAATTATTTCCTCCATCAATGGAATAACGGAAACTGCCCTCATTGGTGTCACCTGTTTCTGTAATCTGCACCACAATGTCATAAGCATTGTTTGGTGTCCCTTTGACCTCAAAGGTTCCTGCCCCGGTCCCGGTATGCGTCACCTCTCCAATTTCTCCGGGAACATCTGCTTTCATGGGAATTGCGTAGATTGTTTTCAGTCCATTCTCAGCTGCATCTATACAAGCATCTGCAAGAGGCGTATATCCCAACTTTTCCTTGATATCCTCCGGCTTCATGGTATTGGTAATCAAAAGCGGCGTGCTGCTCTCTGCACTTGACACCCCGATCTTGACCTGTGCATGTGTCGCTGTGCTTGAATTTCTCCCAAGGTTCCCGTCCTCAACCTCAACATTGATTTCACTGAACATCTTTCCTCATCTTCCTCCCATCCATTGGTGCCTTTCCAAAGGCATCTACTGCCTCCTGATAGGCTTTTTCTGTAATCATTTTCCCCGTTTTCCAACTGTTAGCGGCTTTGACACCTTCAAATACTGCATCTGGCGTTTCTTCCTTTGCCTTTAATTCTTCAATGGTTTCATAGTCCTCTTTCTGTCCTTCCATTTGTGTTACCTCCTATTCTTTGTTGACTTCAATATTGCCAACTTTTGCCCCAATTACATCTGTATCTGTATAAATGCCACCTGTCAGTATGACATCAAATTCCACTGCAATTTTACTCTTCAGAATGCTGTCAGCCCCCTCAACCCAGTCTGCCTTTCCAATCTCAATATCAACCCAGTTTCCATCAACCTCAAGACCTTTTGAAATGCTTTTCAAAAAGTTTGTCAGTATCTCTTCCACTTTTGCTTCATCAGTATCGGCTATGACAACATGAAGTTCTGTAGTCCTTTCAAACAATCTGTTCCTCTGTTTCCGCTGCCCCTGTTGGTCTGTATATCTTTTTTTCGAGCCTGAACGAGTGAAACCTTCCTCCGTTCTAAGGACTGCGCCCACATGAACTTCATTGCAGTTTTTCAGACTTTTCATGGATTCGTGTATCTTCCCATGAATGCCTGCATCTTTTAGTTTTTTAACCAAAAAATCTCTTTCCGCTTTCATTTTTTATTCCTCGAATACTTCATCAAGTATTGCCTTGATTTCCTCTTCATCATCCTTGCTGATTCCCAGGAATGGTCTGGCTGGGATATTTACCCGGACAGAAGGAATGCTCACCCATCTGTCCCCGATCTGGAACCGTAGGTATCTGCCCTTCTTTGCCCTGATTGTTCTCTCATCTCCAAATTGATGCGTTGCTGCATATACCAGATTAGTTCCTACCGCTGCACCGGTTCCGTCCGCTTGTGCCTTAATTGAGTTCTTCAGTCCCACTGATTTTGTAAGCGTCTTGCCACCCTGCCTTGTTGCCCGGATAGATGGCTTCCACTTGGTTCCTTCCGGTGATTCCTCCGAACTGAACCTCTCTACTGTGGAAGTCCGCAGTCCTTCAGCAATGGCGTTCATCACTCCGGCTTTGTCAATGCCGGACATCTGCTTTAATCTGGCAAGCAGCCCATCCACTTCTCCGTCTAATCTTACCGATATGGAAGACATCTGCTCACCACCCCCTCATGCTGTCCCTTGTAAATGTCCGCCTTGAACTTTTCATGGAAAATCCGTTCTTGGCTGCATCCTCTGTGGAATACCCCTCCGGTACACCTATGTCTATTTTCCCTTCCGCAACTTTGGTCAGGAATGCAATAGCAGCATTATATCTTGTGAGGTATGTCTTTTCACGCTCACTCTCGTCAACGCCTTTACGGGATACCAGATTATATAATGCGATGTCTTTTGCAAACTTATTGATGACTTTAGGTGTCTTGGAAAATGGTACATTGTACCGTTTTGCAAGATAACCGTCAATCTCTGCCTGTGCATCATCGACAGCCTGTTCTGCATATGGCGTGACTGCTTTGATTCGCTCTTCCTCATCCTCTATGTAGCCATCACCGATAATCACATTCAGCATGTCCGCCTTCAGCATGTCCAGCACTTCGCTTACAGTACAATATGCCATCTGCTTCACCTTCCTATCCCTGTGACTGTTCTGTGCCATCAGAACCATAAGCCATCTGCCAGAAGCCATATCCGGCATTGGAACGTCCGTCTGCACCCCACACAAATTCATCACGCAAAAATACGTTCTGGTCATCATCTTTCGTCAGGGAAGTCATTTTGATTGCCTTTCTCTTCTGGAAAATGATTGGTTTTAAGAACCGGTTTGTGCAGAGAAGGAACCATGCATCGGGAGTGTCCGCCAGTTCTGTCGCAACAAGCAGCTCCGCTGTGTCTTTTAACACATTGGTTGTTCCGTTTATCTGGTCAGCCTTCAAAATCAGCCGGGCAGCTTTTTCATTTGCCGGTGACACAACAAGAAGGTTCGGAACGAGATTCAGGCTCTTGCCTTTGTCCCCGGTAATGCTCATCATTGCTGTCCTTGCAGCTTCGTATGAATCTGCATCTAGCTTGTCATGGGACAGATTGCTTACCTTCTTTTTGCCACCTTCTCCGGAAGGGTGATCCTCCGCAAAAAATGTCTTACCGTCATAACACTTCTCGGTGAACCCTGCCTTCAACGCATCAAAGCAGAGGATATCCGGATGCTGTGCTGCGGATTCGCCCATATTGGAAAACAACGGTGTATAAATACCATACTGGTCATCCTCAATATCATCCCTCGGCACAGATACCGTCATTTCAAATTTCTTGTTCTTGATGATATAGTCATAGGCAGACAGGCTCTGGATTTCCCTGTCACCAATCCACTCACGCATCTGTGGAATCTGCCCTAACCATTTGTAATTGGTTTCTGCTGTTGTGCTTGGTACTGTTGTGGCAATCTTCTCATAATTGCTCTTAACACCCTCAAAGGCTTTGTTGTAAGCTGCGGAATAACTTACATTCAAGCCCTTCAAACTTGCCTGATTTACAATCATTCTGCTACCTCCTATAACATCTCTACTGTCACGCCATCGGTATCAACTGCAAGGATTTTCCCTGCCCTGCTTGAACCCTCTGCTGTGATTGTGACGGTTTTCTCATCAGACACATACGCATCCTTTAAGATATCCGTTTCCTCTATGCTTCCATCATTGTCCCACACAAATGCCCCTCTCCTGACCGGGACGGTCACAGCTCCTGCACTGCCAGAAGCATTGTCTGTGAATCTCATGGCACATCCTGCAATGGTAAGACCGGCAGTCTTGGATGCTGCCACCGCATAACCGTCTGTACCTACCGCAACCATTACTGCCTCGGTAATCGTTGCACCGGCTGCTACCGGGATATTGATATCCATTCCTGAAAGTTTCTGGTTTCCTACTCTGTCCATGACTAATCCTCCTTGTAATATTTTTCAACATCCTCTTTTGAAAGACCGCAGTTTTTCAGGATTTCCATATCATAATCCTGATGGCTGTCTGCCGGGGCATCCTTCAGTTCCATTTTGCCCTGTGGGACAATTACCGGGGCTTTGTCCACAAATGCCCTGAACCCATCCTTATCGCTTAGGGCATAGGACTTCGCCCATTCTTTCTGTGCTGCTGTGATCTTCCCATCTTTCAGAGCCCGCTGCACCATGTCCTCCGCATGGTGTTCCTTCAGTTCCTCCTTCAAGACAAGTAGCTCATTATTCCCTGTCCCTGCCTTGAGCGTCATAATGGCTGTAGCCACATCCTCCGTTTTTGCATCAGTCCCCAAACCAAGCAGCGATAATACAACAGAGTTTGCAACCGGTACAGCGTCTTCTGCATCTCCGCCCTCATCACCCTTCTTGCCCTCATCGCCTTTGTTTTCTTCCTTTGAAACCTCTGCCAATGCTGCAAGCGCTTTCTCAACATCTTCTTCCGTAGCTGTTTCAGGAAGTCCAAGAAGTGCTGCCAACTTTTTTAGATCCATTTGTGTGTCCTCCTCTTCATAATTTGATATATCAATGGAATTTACAAGTGCAAACATCCCATCAATAGCCGGTGTGTTCGTCAGGGCAGCAGAGTGGAGAGCTGCTGCTTTCCTGTCACTCTTTCTTACCATGACTACCGGTGAAAGATACCGGTATTCCCTGTTCTTAATATATTCCTTTGCTTTGTCTGTCCACTTTACCTTTGCGACAACCGCATCTTCTCCTCTGTAAATATCCTGAATCCACCCTCCTGCTGGAGCCTGTACATCTTTGAGCGTCTGATGTTCATAATCAATTACAAGGTCTAACTTCCGGCTCTTGAACTGTTTCCGGATTAATTCGACGCTCTCATCATCAACCTCAAAATCACCCTTCTGCGAATGCACATGTCCGAGTGGAAGGATTTTTATCTCCTCCGGTACGCCTTCCACATCCACCATGCCACCAGAGCATATTACAATTCCCTCCAACTTCATCATCTCCTTTTTATTTCCCTTTCTGACAGCGTTATTACGCGTTATAACGCCCCTTTCTTCCTTACTGCAAAGGAATTTACCCTGATACAGTTAAAACCGCACACAGGCGTTTCTGTGCGTTCAGAATTATTTACCGCTCTCCCTCTCCTTAAATGCTTTCTTCAGGTTCGGATCAACACCTGACAAATCAGGCTTCCATGCATCCTTTGCCGGGTTGTTTGAAAACCCTTTATCCGGATACTTATAAAGGACTTCTCCTGTGGAATAATCCACATCATAAGGAAGTTCCCTGCTTACCGGCTCCCCTGAACGCTCCACCTGTTTTTTGGTAAGGCTTATCACTGAGCATCTGCACCGGTATCCGTTTGGCGGATACCAGATATTCCAAATGGGATCATCTGCTGCATATATCCTTCCTTCCATCATTGCATGCGATTCCCTTACTTCCCCATCCCCTGCAGTAACGTATTTCCAATACGGACGCAGCTTTTTTGTCGCGGGGTTTGTCATGCTCTTATAATGTCCTGCGTTATAGGCTGTCTGCATATTGGTACGGAATATCACATCTGCATTAAATGGGTTTAACCCCTCATATCCGTTGCGTTCCAGAAAATCATTCATGGTATCCATGAACTCTTTCTTTGTCTTACCGTTCTCACAGGCATCCGTCAGTTCATCCAAAAATTTTTGGAGAACCTCAAGGCTTGTATATCCTGATACCGTAAACGCTTTTGCCCGGTAGTCACTGTCCAATGCCTTATATTCCGCTGCAGTAAGCGGTTTCTTTTTTCTCAGGAACCTGGCAGCCTCTTTGAATATGAAATCACCAGTGAGCCCATAGGCAACTTCGCTCATTCCATGCTCCTTCCTATCAGTTCTGACAAGTACATTGCCTGATGCAGCACATCCTCCAGTTCAGGAGAGTCCATTTCTTCATACAGCCTCCCTACCGCCTTATCATCTTTCAAGGCTTCCCGGAGCGTTTCTAAATCATCCGCTGTGTCAACAATGTTAAGAATCGGCTTCATCATCCCCTGAAAAGCACTCTCCGCCCGTTTCACCGCCTCCGCTGCCATAGCGTCTATCTGTTCCTGTTCCGCCCCTGCCATCTGTTTCAGGCTATGCGTCAGCAGTTCATTATCCGGCTGTGGCTGCTGCATCCGGGGAATCTCTTTTGGTTCAAGCACCATTTCACCATCTTCCGGTTTTGGGATATTGAACTTTTTATAAATGTGGCTCGCCGGGATTTTCAGTCCCATATCACATACAAGGATTTTATATATGTCCACTGTTTCCTTTTGGTCTTCCGCTTCCTGACAGTCAAACGTGAAAAACGGTATATTTGCGTTTATGCCGAAGTTATATTCCACTAAAGGTCTGATGATATCCCTTCGGATGGTGACCGCAAGTGCCTTTGCATCCGCAACCGTCAGGTCATGCCTGACTTCGTTATGGACTTTCCCCTGTGCATAGGAGCCTCCCCCTGAATCAGAGGAAAGTGTCTGCCCTAACACTGCCTTGCTCATCTGTTCGTCACAATATCTTGCAAGTTTTTCATATATCTCAACGCTTGTGGTCTTCTGGCTTTCAATAAACTCAATCAAAGTGGAATCCGGCACAATCCCGGCTGCATCGCTGCCCAGACTGTAAATAGCTTCCATGAGTGCTTTCTTATCATCGTCAGAAGCTGCTGCACTATATTTTCCCAACCGGAGGGGCATCCCGAACACCTCGCAGAAGGCAACCCAATCTTTCACATCATAATTCTTGAAAAGATACATCCATGAAACCACCCGGAGTATTCCGTTCCGGCTCGTGTGTCCTGACTTCGCTTTATACTTATGCACTACAAACTTATTTTCAGGAAGGGGAACACCGGAAGGAAATTCCCTCGTGCAGATTTCCATTTCATCTGTCTGGCTGTTCCAGACAAGTTTTTTCGGATGCACATATTCAATGTTTTCAATAATATTTGAACCGTCTGTATCAATTCCCCATTCGATTTCCATGACGCTCACGCCTTTGCCGATGGCATCCAGCATGTCAATGAAAATATCATCAAGGTATTCTATCCCTTTCAGCTGTTCATCTATAAAGTCAGCCACCGTTTTGTCCAGTTCTTCATCGCTGAATGACTGCACCTCCCAATCAAGACCGGTGACAGCCAGTTTCCTTGTCTGCAGCTGTGAAAATAAATGGGGGTCTTTCTCTTCCATCTCTTCAAACAGCTCCATCTGCTCTGACACATCCCCATCATCCGCTGCCCTGAATATTCTCGCCAGCCTCCTTGGTGTCAGTCCGTTGGACGGATAGGTGGAATATTTGTCATTGACATCCCCCACAGCCACCCTTGCCCGGACGGGCTTCCCCTGTCCGGTATCCACTTCAGGATTGAATGGTTTTTCTTTTTTCTTTTTCTTCTTTGCCAACGCCTTTCACCTCCTAGTAGGCTCCTTTCCCCATACGGAACTTCCGCTTGATCAGGCTTTGATACTTTGTGCTGCTTACAATCCCTTTGACCGTCTGTGCAAGCTGTACCGCCATCTGCAGTCCGTCCGGGGCATCATCATTCTTCCCCATAGGGAATTCCTGCATCTGCTTCAGCAGCGTCTTATGTTCCCTGTTGAATTTCAAGTATTTATTTTTTATTACCGGCTGAAGGGATTCAATACGCAGCACCTTATTGACTGTACTCTGTATTTCCTCGATTGGGATATACTCCCCTTCCTCCACTGATTTCTGTGCCATGACCTCTTTGAAGTAGAACTGGAACTGAACCGTTTCCACCCCAAACTTATAAAATCCTTTTCCATAGTCCCTCTTCAGACGCTTTGACATTTCAAAGACATCCTGAATAATGACATCGGGCTTTCTCTTTTCCACCGAAGCATCCACCACATACATATATCCGGTCTTAGTTGACAGTGCCAGATTGATGATGGAACTCGTATCAGACTTTTTATTTTTTCCAAGGGAAGGATCATTAGAACCTATAAAGATATACTCAGGGTTTTTCCAGTCCATCAGCTCCGGCTCATAATAATCAAACCACTCCGGGTTAAAAGTTGCATTGTCCGGATCAATCGGATCATTCTGCAGCTCACTGTTGAATGATGCCTCACCCTCTGTTACCTTAATTTCTATCAGGTCATAATAGGAGAGCTTATCTTCCCACAGGACTTCCACCCCTTCAAGCATTGCTTCTTGGTTCGCTTCATAGAAGGCTTTCGCATCATCCTCATGGTTTTCATTGAATAAATTGGTGTAAATGCTTTCCCATTCATCCCAGAGTTCCTGATTGACCGCCCATGAAATAACCGCCCTGTATTTCTTAGAGTGATACCTTGGGTTCTGAAGCACGTTGTTCAAAAGGGAATCATAATGCAGGACTGTCCCAATATACATAATATCTGTATAGGTATCTCCGGCTTTTGACACTGCTTTCTCAAACCACGACTTGAGCTTCCGCCTCTGTTCCGGCGTGTTTACGTTCTCATCGTTTTCTATATCATCAAGTACAATCAAGTCCGGTCTCCAGTTGCGGTGTTTACGACCTCTGATCTTTTTTCCTGAACCGATTGCCTCCACTTTTATGTCAGATTTTGTGAGAATAACGCCTGACCGCCAAGCCTTATCTCCCTTCAAAGAACCAAAGTCTTCAATGATGTCCCCATTTTCCTCCAGTTCTGTTTTAATATCTTCCAGAAAACCTTCTGCCTGTTCGGAAGAGTCTGAAATGAGGATGCAGTAATGCTTGTATCTGTACAGAACCGCATGGAGCGTATCCTTAAAGGTGAAATTTGTACTCTTGGCGTGTCCTCTTGGTGCAGCAATCACCTGTCTGGAACCCTTCAGCCTTGAAATTTCTTTCGCAGCCTTTGTTGGATTTCTGGATTTCAATACCCCTTTCGACCATATGCCATCCAGTTCCTCATGGAATGCCGGGGATTTTCTCCTGAAATAATGCGAGAGGTATGCCCTTCCAAAATATCCAAGGTCAAAGGCTGCCAGTTCCTTCCGGAGTCCTTTCTCGCCTTCTATCTTTTCCCCTGCTTCAAAACGCTCCCGGAGCTCTTCCCTTTTCTGCCAGTTATCAGTATTTCTTGATACATAATCTATAAAAAGCTGTTTCTGATAGGCTGCATGGTCAATGATTTCCTGATCTGGTTCCTCATCCAGTTCCCGGAGCCATTCATCAATTTCAATCATCCTCCATCATCCTCTCTTTTGCTTTGGTCAGAATGTTTCTAAGCTGTTCTGCAGATTCCGCATCCTTCTTAATAACCGCCATCATTTCCGTTTCCATCTGCCTGAATGCAATGTCCGCTTTTTTCTTCATGTCCTGCCTTACCCGGTCTTTATATACTTTTGTCCGGGATAAGGATGCTATAAGCCTCCCTGCTTTATCCAGAGGCATCTCGCTGAATTCTTCCTCCGCCATTGCCACCTTATCCACAAGACCGCTCATCATCATCATGATTGCAGCCTCTGTATAATCTGCTTCCGGATTATCCTTTACAACCTGAATCAGTTTTTCTGTCTGTGCCTGAGCTTCAAGCAGCCTCTGTGTGGCGGTATTGGTTCTGGTGGCATACCGCCCCACGCTTGACTTGGATATTTTATACCCTTCGTTATTTAGAAATTCACTGATATAGGCGTATGTGTTGGAAGTGTCCGCAAGCATCACATCCACCTTCAATCTCAGTTCTTCAGGGAGCTCGTCAATTTTTGAGGATATTCTTGTACGTGTCCGCTGTTTTCCCATTAAACATCCACTCCCGGATCATCAATAGTCCCTTCAGCAAGGTCTACGCCTGATTTTGTGAGGCGGATAACCGCATCTTTTGCATAGGCTGTGTAGGCTGTGACCTTTTCACTTGTAAACTCTATATATCCTGCCCCCTGAAGATAGCCGAGATACTTGCTGATATCCGGGGATATGATAAGACCAGCTGCCATCATAGAATTAGAAACCTGCCTCGTGAGTGCTGTGTTATTAAATCCCTTTACCAGGCAGCGGATAATGTACCCCCTGATCGCTTTATTCTGATTTGCTTCTGTCTGTTCCATGTCCGTCATTGCTAATCGTTCACCTCACTTATTTTCCTTGTTCATCAAGAGCAGCCTGTCAAGTTTTGAGTCTATGCTCTTAACCTTGTCCTCCACTCCGTTCATTGACCGGAAGAAATCCTCCCGAAGTACAAAGGTAGTGGCAAAGTCACCTTTGATATCATTGATTTCCTGCTTGATATTCTCAATGTCCTTGTCTGTTTTTTCCTCCAGTCGGTCAATACGCTCATTCACTTTTGCATCGTTCTTCTCAATTCGTTCCTGAATTTCTTTGTTGCCCTGTTCAATTTTCTTCTGGGTTTCTTTGTTACGCTGCTCCATCCCATCAAACCACCGTTTTATAAAAAACCCCATCACGCTGATTCCGAGTGTAATAACCGCAGCCATTACGTCTGAGAAAGTGACTACATAATCCATAGAATCACCCCTTATTTCTGGATCAGCTTCCGTGCAAGCTCAGTTACATCGTCCCATCCATTCATGCTGACCTTTGCTGCTACAAAGGACACAAGAAATGCAGCAAGTATCATCGTCCACTTAGCCTGATGACCAAACCAGCTCATTACAACACAACACATCAGTGGTGTTATAAGCAGGGACACAATATAACAGACCAGCTTGGTGGGAAGTCTGTTGATCTTGTCAATACATTTGACCGCTTCTGTAATGAGCGAAGTTAGAAAAGCACAAATACCGATAAATGCCATAAAGATACCGAATGCTTCTGTCATACCTTCAATCCCGATCTGCGTCATAATTTCTGTCATAAAAATTCCTCCTTCCGGGCAAAAGACGTACAAAAAATAAGCATGTAACTTTCATTACATGCTTATTTTATGCCTTTTTCTATGAACTTTTTAGGGGAAGCGTTTCGGGAAAATATTTCACGAAAACAAAGAGAAAATATAATATTTTTATTGACAGCCACGTAAATACGTGGTAATATATACTTGTAAGGAGGTGAAAGACTTGAGGAACAAAATCAAGGAACTAACCGGAGTAGTCAAGGAGCTCAATAAACTGTTAGACCAGCTTATCAAGCTCGCTTGGAAGGTATCAGCTTTAGCCGGTGTGATACTCTTCATCATCTACTCACTTACCAAGTAAGGCAAGGGGGCGAAAGCCCCTAAACCTTCACTTATAAAATAACACAACTTCCTCAAGAATTCAATATGAAAGAGCTGTTAAAAGAAGGCTTACGCCTGATCATCCGCATCCTGTTGTTTTTGCTTCCAATTATCCTATTGGCTGCATTGTACCGATTTTTATTTTAGGAGGCACAAATCACATGAAACTCAGAAAAATACGCAAAAGCCAAAACATGAGTATCCCGGAACTCTCCCGTCTCTCCGGGGTACCAGTCCGAACCATCGAAGATTTAGAAAAGCGTGGAGATGGGAGAGTCTCCACGCTTATCAAACTTGCCGATGCATTAGATGTTACGCTGGATCAGTTGTGCCGGGATTAGTTCCGGCACCATCCATCCATTCCTCAATGGACATCTGACCAACTGCAGGTTCATCTTTTATGATATTCTGAATCTGCTTGATAGTCAGGTTGTATTTGTCCGCCAGTTCCTTGCTGTTGTAACCGTTGAATTCCTTTTTGATTCTCCGATTTCTCGCAGGACTGACCACATTTTCAACCTTTGGAAAATACAGTTCGTCACCTCTTGCATAGCTGCTCAGCAATATAAACTTTCTAATACCAATCAAGTCAACAATCTCCCTGTACCGTTCCCCAATATCTTCAATCGTGGTATCCTCAATCAATTCATTCAACAGTTCCTCATCCATCACAATCAGCCTTTCTTTAACTTACCTTCTTGGCGAAAGCCAGTTCTATCCACCCTTCCCCACTTGCCAGTTTACCCCATCCATCCTTTTCTTTCACAATGGCATGGTTTTCCTTATTCCCAGCTTTTTCCCGGATGTATCCTACAATCCGGTAATCCTTCCCTGCTCCTGCCCGGATGCGGAGCGAATCACAGGTTGTCTGCACATCAAAAGTTCTGTCCGGCTGCTCTGCCCTTTCCGGTTCTTCCGGCTCAAGGTGTTCCTCATCCGGCTGCTCCTGACTGTCCGCTGCACCTTCAGACGCTTCTGCATCGCTTACAGATTCCCCTGTTGCCTCTGCAACAGTTTCAGCCTCTGCCATTCCGACCTGCTCATTTTCCTCATTGTATGCCGGGACGCTGCCATCTTCATTTGTATCAAGAGCCCCTTCAGGAACCTCTCCTTTATCCGCAAGTGAAAGCACCATCTGCCCGGTTTCGTCAAAGACTGCACCCTCACCTTCCTTCTGCAGTTTTTCTACCGCACCTTTTTCCGTTTTGTATTCCTTGCTTGACTCCTTCTGGAATTTTCCATCCCGGTTATAATAGTATAACATGCTCTGTCCTCCTAACATTTTTTGTTGTGATTTAATACCGCATTTAGTATAGCCCTTGCTACAGCATCTTTGTTTTTCTTATACAGATCAGCGTCGTCTTTGTCATCCACAAAACACACCTCAATCAGCACCGCTGGTGCCTTTGTTTGGTTTAAGACATACAAACCGCTTGATGCCTTTACCCCGCGGTTCCTGAATCCCAACTTGCTCATCTGGTTACAGATACGCTTTGCAATATCTCCTTTGTCGGTCTTTAACGTTTTAGCCAATTTGGAATTATCACCCTGCACAGGGCGAACATAAACTTCCGTACCTGTTGTCTTTCCATTGCCCCTGCTGTCATTGGCTCCGGAATTAAAATGGATGGATATATTCAAATCTACATCCTTTTGTGCATTGCACTTAGCACATATTTTTTTCAGCACATCATTCTGGCTCGTGCCATTGTTTACCGTACAGTCAACTGCTTTGATCCCATTTTTCTGTAAAAGAACAATCACCTTTCTAGCTATTGTTCGGGCTGCTTTTGATTCGTCCAGAATCCCTACAGCACCACATGCGATCTTGCCAGACGGGTTATGCCCGGCATGAATGGTTACTTTTTTGATTTTATCCATGTTAATCTGCCTCCTTGTTATAATCAATCGTAATGCTTGTTTTAGAATCTACCATCAGACACTTTCTGATATGTTGTATTGTCTGATCCAGGAATTCCTCTGGAAGAACTGCCCGGATAAGCTCTCCATTTTTGATTCTGTATATGTACCAAAGTTCCACATCAAAATCTGGAGCAGTTTCTTCACTTTCATACCCCAGGACACTGATAAGCGTATCCTTGTCTTTGGCGTAATCGCCTTTCAATTTCTTCAGCAGCAGCTTTTTCTGCTTTTCATCCGGCTTGACCGGCATACTTCCCTCAAGAAATTCTTCCAGAGAATACTCGAATGTGTAATCACCGGTAAAAATTGCTTTCAGCACACGCTCAAACATTGGCTTATACTTATAGTCTGTTTTCGTGGTCTCTGTCACATTCTGCTTCCAGATTCCTTCGGAGACCAGACCCTTCAGCTTGTCCACATTCAGAATGTCCAGACTCTGTGTGTCTGTCACTGCAGCACTCCCATCCGGGGAATAGTATTTGATATACTTTGTATTGCGGTCTTCAATCACCCGGAGCCCCCTTGCCTGAATCTCCGCCTTGACTGCATCCAGCTCTCTTTTGCATCTTTTCTGTTCCTGATCGAGATTGACTGCGATACTGACCAGCTGTTCTTCGCTCATAGTTTTCAATGTTTTGTCTCCCATTAAACTTCACCTTCCTTTACTTTCATAAATGCTTCCGATGCACAATCAGAACAGATATATTTTCCACGTAGCTTATGTATTGCAGCTTCATCATTCGTTTCACAGAAAATACATCGTGGCATGTATGGACTAACCGTAACCACGCCATTGTTAAGGGATACTTCCATTGGATCACCGCCCTGTATCCCAATCTCCCTTCTCATTGCCACCGGAATGTTGATGGAACCGTGACTGGATAACTTTTTGTAGTTATTCTTCATTCCCCTGCTCCTTTCCATCCGGTTCACTGCCCGGTTTCATTTTCTTTATCTGATAACGGATGCACTGGTATATCTTTCTCTTAGTGACACCCATTTCATCAGCTATCTTCCCATTATCCCACCCTGCCCGATGCAGAGCCATGACTTTCCCTGCATCCAACCGCCTCCTGCGACACCCGGAAATTCCTGCCTTCTGTCTTTGCCAGAATGAAACCGAAGGCTTTTATCAGATAAATTTCCCATATATAGCACTGTGGTCTGTTGTTCCATTCCTCCATTGCCCCATCAACAAATTTCTTCCGGTTCAGCCTCGGCTTGTCCGTAGGGATTATCCCCTTCTCCTGAAGCTCCTTTTTAATCTCGGCATTCCGTCTCTTTTCCTTCTGCGTCATGCGTTTCTTTTTAGCTGCCACGTTCACTGCCCCTTTCTTTGATAACCTGATCTGTCAGCGTTTCCATCGCAGCAAGGTGTATGTCAAGCATATTGTCTTTTACATCCTCCAAGGACTTTCCCCGGCTTACTGCCTCCAGTCCCATAAGCAGCTGCAACGCTCCGCACATGGTCGCTAAATCAATCATGTCAACAAACTCCGCTTCCGTCAGCACCTTCCCATCCTTAACCTCTATTGTCAGTCTGCAATTCTTCTGCTCCGCCATCTGCGCCTCCTTCTTCAAAGCAATAGCCATACATCTGTTTCAGCACTTCATCCATTCCCATCTCATGCACAACTTTCACAATTCCGATGGCAATCCTTACAACATCTACCGGCATAATATTCAGGCACTCTATATTGAGACCATCGCCCTGTATATCAATCACTGCACCATGGTCCACCTTGTCCTGTGTTCCATCATCCATTACCCTGATTATCTCTTTCACTTCCATCTGCCTCCTCCTTTCGATCTGCCATTTTCTTGAGAGCCTCTATCAGTTTGGAACACTGCTGATAATCCAGCCACTCCACGCAGGCCACTCCAAACATCTTTTTACATAGTCCATTGACTCTTTCCTGTTTCTCCCATCCAAGCTTTTCTGCCAGCTTATATATTTTCTTCCGCTGATTGGATGTTCCAGTATTCCCTCTTGTTTTCCTGTCACTTCTTCCATTTCTGATCACAGAGCTTTTCATATCGCCAAGCACTTCTATCACTGTTCTAAGCTCCCGCTGGTTGAGCTGCTTTATGCTATCCTTTCCGGTATGTGCTGACACAATGAGATGCAGTTCCTCATCCGTCAGCGATAGTTCCTGACACTTCGCCAGTCCCCACAGCATCCTAATAGTTGGCTTTGCCATCCCTAACGCCTCCCTTCAAAAAACAGGTATCTTCAGTTCCCCGGAATTTTTCTCTGAAACCATTTCCTGACGGAACATAAATTCCTTACTGTAAACAGTAAATATCTCCTGCAAAACATAATCCGCTCTGTCACCTGCATCCATCTCAATCACTAACCTTCTTTTCATGGCTGACCTCCTTCTCTTTATAAAAATAATGATTTCCATGCTTAAAGAGGTATTTCAAGTTCCGTTGGTGCCATGTGGATAAACTCCTGCTTTCAAAATACAGAGCCCCTTCTGACTCATCCCACCCATTCATCACCAGTTCCAAAGCGTCCCAGCAGTCACCATCCGGCTCCACCCTGTTATATCTTCCATTGGCAACCGGACTGAACTGGTTATCCTGCATGACAACTTCCTCAATCGTATCCGGAAAGGAATCATCCCACACCCGGTTCAAAACAACTAATATGACTAATGCCTTGCCCTCTGTATCCTCACCCTCTGCTTCTGCCATAGCAATCTTTGCTAATATGTAAGAATCGTCAGCACTCCAGTCCAAAGACCACGAAATCCTTTTCAGTTCTTCTGAGGGCATTGGCTCAGGTGTTTCTACGATTGCCGGCTCTGTCTGCATGAGCTCCGTTGTTTCTTCCATGAACATTTCTGCTTCATTTTCCTTTTTTCCCTCCCTTCCACATGCTGTCAAAATAAGGCTCAATGCGATCAGCATTATCATCTTTTTCTTCACATTCCTCACCGCCTTACAGCATCATCATGCTGGATGCCTGACTTACAATTTTCATGGTTACTTTGCTTTGTCCGCTCTCCTTCAATATGCGGAGCACATTGCTGAGTGTCCGGTCGAGCAGCCGGAAACAGCCGGTCTGTGCATTCTGTGCCCTGCTGATAAATTCCATCATGGCAGCATCGTCCACATCATACCCCTCCAGATAATCCCTGACTTCCTGTTCTGACAGCCCCTTCAGCTTGTAATAGAAATCCATCCTGTTTGCAAATCTGGCAAGGTTGCCTTTGATTTCCGCTTCAAGCCTCGGTTCTCCTGCAATCACAATCCCCACATCTGACTGGTCAAAAATGCCCCGGATAATCTCCATCTTTTTTTGAGTATATTTATTGATGAGCTTGTCCGCTTCATCAATAATAAGAAGATACCCCTCATTTGCATTGAAAAAATCCCTGATGCGGTTTACCCGGCTCCAGATCGTCCCGCCAGCACCTCTCGGCATTCCAATCTGGATCTCAATCGCTTCCACCAGATCCCTGCAGGCCATTGTGTCATCACACTCGATGTATGCCACCCTCGGCATCCTGGCATATTTTTTCAACGTGTGCGTTTTACCGTAGCCTGATTTCGCAACGATGATCCCAAGTGCCATGTTCTCCTGACAAGCCTTGCATACACCGATTGTCTGCACAAAGTCTTTTGATTCAAAATACTCAATCTTCGGCTTGACTGCCTGAACATATCCACCCTTGGCATACTGTGTGACCGTCTGTTTCCCGGTCTCTGCTTCATAAGCCTTCACAAAATCCATAAGCCGGGACTCAATCTCCGTTGGATCAGAATTGTATTTGTTGCCCAGATACTGGCTGACTGCACTTCTTGAATACTGAATCTTCATGGCAAGCTCTGCCTTTGTCATTTTGATTTCTGAAAGAATTTCCGTCACTCTTTCTCGGAGTGTCATTTCCTTTGTGTATGTGTTCAATGCTTCCATAATTCAACCTAACCTTTCTTTTCTAAATGCCTGTTTACTTGTGACAAAAATAATAGTTCTATAACGCCCGGAGAGACTTCAAAGCATCTTCCGCCTTTTTGTTGATATACTCATTTTCCTCTTCCGGTTCTTCCTGCCTGGATGGACGGAAGCCATTCTGAAATGTCCTGTCCCCCGGCAGCTGTACAATCTTCGCTTTCTTCTGCCTGCCCCCTTTCATCAGGTCAATTCCGCCTGTCGTTTCGCTGAACCCTACATACTGTTCACACATTTCCTCAAATGGAATCCTCGCCTCTTCTAGGCGTCCCCTGTCTCGTTTTTGCTGACTCTTCTGCATCTTCAAGTGATCGTTTAGTGCCTTCTGCGGAACCTTTGGTGCAATCTGCAGCAGCTCCTGACAGTATGCTTCGCATACTTTCCTTCCCTTTTGGAATACATAGATGGTTCCCATGTCCTCTGGATCATACTTAATATCCACCTTCTGCCCGATAAAGTCGCACAATTCGTCTGAACGGTACTCCTTGCCCATGAGCTGTATCCCTATATTTTTTACAAACCGGTTCTCCGACTTCATCATCAGCATGGTTGCGTAGCTCCTTGGAGGAACAGCCTTCTCATAACGCTCGGCATTTTCAAAACAGGATAATGGTGTCAGCCATTCCTCCCCTGCTTTTTTCAATCCTCCATGCTTCCTTACCATGTAAACTTCATGCAGCCATTTGCTCCATGCCTGATAAAATTCATCCAAGTTCATCAGCTCTCCACGCTCAAGCATCCCCTTGATATTCTTATTGACTTTTGCAAAAGTCTTTGAGCCGGTCAGCGTACCTGTATATGAAGTGAACCATTTTGTAAACTGGCTGCACACCGTACTGAAGAAACGCTCAATCTGCCCTTTGCTCCAAGGCTCATAGGGCAATGCCCGGTGGTCATCCTTGATTCCGATTGCACTTATAAAAGCCTTTGGCTTCATCATCAAAATCCATTCCGCTTCTGTCATTCCTGCTGCGTCCGGTCATGGTCTTTGCGGTGTAGTCCTTGCCATTGTCTATGTAGAGATACTCCGGAATGCCTCCTGGTTCAGAATACATCATCTTCAGGAGTGACTGCTTCAGAATATCGCTGTTGGCATCCTTGCACATCACATCCCCAATAATGGCTCTGCTCCTCATATCAATCCAGGCTGCAAGATGTGGCTTGATGGCTGTCACCTTTCCGTTTGGATGCGTGTATGCAACCCAGCAGTCAAACGTGTGCTCATCACCCATAACGATCTGCATCACCTTCAGGCTCTTTGTATCCCGGCTTCCCTTCACCAGAATTTTGTTTTTATATTCACGGGTACCCCGGCTTGCCAGATACCAGGCATTATACATGTTTTCATCTTCCATTAGGTAATTGATATACCTGACCACCGACTGGTAGGAAGGTATCTTCTCCCAATGGTTCATATTCTTCAAGATGTTCAGCTTGTCATACAGCATTTCCTTTGTTCCCTGATTCTGTGCAAACTCCGCATTGAACCAGATATTTTTGATTGCCTGTCTGACCTCTGGCGTAAAACTTGGAAACGTCCCTGCCTCCTTCGGCTTCCTACAAAGGCATATGACTTTGAAAAACTCATAATTTCCACCGTCTTCCTTGTGGAGCTTGTCCGCCCATGCTTCTGCTTCCATATATGACTTTGCATAACGGTACAGTGTCCGCTTTCCCTTTCCAAGCCTCTCCTGTGCGAAGGTCTCAGCATACTCTGTCCGTCCTTTCTCGTCATACTCCAAGAACTCCCGAACAATATTTCCGATCTCCATTGCCTTGTACCATTCGCTGCCATGTTTTTCAATGTACCAGTCTATATCCTCCCCCACATACCAGGGAGCCTCTGTCGTTCCCTCCGCTTCCTGAACCGGAGCCTCCGCAGTTGTTTTCAGCTTTTCCCTCTCCTTCCACGATGCCCTCGCTTTTTTGGAAAGGGATGATACCGCCACCATTACCAGTTCTTTTCCACCGCTTTGACGTTGTTCCATCGTGACATGGAATTTTTCTGGTGATCTCTGAACTCTTTTCTTTATGGTTTCATAACCAATGCCTTCCAGTTCAGCAGCTTCGCTGAGTGTGACATATGCTTCAGCCATCGTATCACTCCCTTCATGCTGCTATGTCCAATATGCTTTTTATTGTTTCGATGTACTTCTCTCCACTCCGCTCGCCATGAATAATCTTATTCAGATACTGCGGTGTGGTGCCGATTGCATCCGCAAGCTGCTTCGCTGTCATGTTTTTGTCTATCAGCTGTTTCTTAATCTTGATTCCCAATGCCGAATATTCCCTTTTCTTTGACCGACTCGTATCAATCACCGCCTAACTGTGTTATAATGCCCTTATCATAAAAGAAAGGAGTTTCCCTATGTCTAAAGATGAATATATTGATTTGTTATCCAACCAAGAATTCATGTCTGCACTCACAACAAACATGATGTGCAATGAACTTCACTCAATGGCACTTGCAGAGGTATTGATGAAAAAAGGGTTATTTACTTACAATGAATTGCAGGATGCATTTCAACATCAAATCAAATTATTTGTGACACGAAACTTAGAAGGATGTGATGATTCTATTTTTTCCGAGTAGCCGTTGCTAAATATTCACCTTCTAGGGAGTACACTTGAATGCATCCGTCTTTTGGGTTTGTAACCAGCACCTGTCTCCCTAGAAGATCCGCAAGTTCATCACTCGAATAGCATCGCCGTTTAATCAAAATCCCAGAATGTGATACAAAAGCCCTCGTAAGATTTCTTGTAAAACGGTCTGTTCCAAGATAGTATGAATATACATCGCCCAACAATCCATACAAACATCTGTATTCTTCACTTAATTCTTCAAGCCTGCGTTTGCAATCCTCCTGCTCTTTCTCGTTTTCCATTATCTTCGCTGTCAAAAAATCTAAAAGGTTCATTTTATTCCCTCACTCTTATGCAATTTTCTTGTCCGTGGTTTCCTACCATTCATGCCCAACTTTTTCAATGCTGCCCTGCTGACTACTTCCAAGAACTCCGGAGTATTCTTCACAACCAAGTGGTTCTCCGGATCAAGTCCATGGCTTTTAATCAGCTTCTTTTGGTTGAGCGTTGGCACTTTGCCATTCTTCATCCGCCCTGCCCTCCTACTAATCAATGACACCTGCTACATCCCTGATCAGTGATATGCCGGAATCCGCTTCTACGCATACATCCTTTTTACATCCATTCATGTACTGGATTGTTACCGTTGTCTGATCTTCGCTTAAAACCAGTTTGTCAATATCGCTCCCGGCTCTGGTTAGTGTCAGCAGCACCTCCAGACATGCCACTATATCTTTCTTGTCCTCCATCATTGCCTCCTTTTATGTGTTGTGGTAACCAACTGGCTTCTCTCCCCTGTTACTCAACTCTTTCCTCAACGCTTCCACAGATACACACCCACGAATCGGCTGTCCACATTCAACCGCCATCCATATACAGTTTTTGATTTCGTCTATTGTCCAGTTTCTGATAAATCTTAATTCCCATACATGAACCATATAATAGCCTCCTTTTAAAACATAATTCTGTTAATGAGAGATAATTTATGTTAGAATAGATGCTGAAAGGGGGATTCCTATGATTGCTTCCCTTGAAAACTTCAAGCTGCGGTGGAAACTTGTTTCCTCCAACGCTGAAGCGGATTGTGTCACTTCCGAGTATGAATGCCGACTGCCAAGAAAGTATTCTGATTCTCGCAAGTACCACATGACCAAAGTGCTTACGCCACAAAAGGAATCCATTTCCTTCAGCATCATCTAACATGTTGATGCTGCCACCGGGGAGCACAGGCTCCCTGGGTGGACTTTTTATAAACAATACTGAGGATGATATCCTTTAAAAGGAGGTGATCCTTATGGTGTATATCAATTCCAATTACATTAGATGGAAACAAGTTTCTGCTAATGTAACTCCTGATTATATTTTTTATGAATACGAGGCTCCAATCTCTAATTTTCATAGAAAATATCATTTATCGGTCATTGTTACACCAGAGAGCGAACATCGTTCCTTCAGCATTATTTAACTGAATGATGCTCTACACTGGCTGCTTTATGCAGCTGGTGGTTTAAAATAGATTTTCACCAGTCGATTGACTGTTTTAGATTGTGAAAATCTGTGGGATATGGTATTTTTGAATTGGTTTATTTTTAACCCTAATAACATTATAACTGCATATATGCAGATTGTCAATAAGTTTCTGCATATATTCTTCTATTTTCTGCAAATGTGCAGTTCTTGAGAAAGGATGATAATTATGTGTGATACAAATTCCAGTATTGGACAACGTATTCGTGAACTAAGAAAATCTGTAAACATGACGCAAAATGCTTTGGGAATACTAACAGAAAAAGATGGAACAACCATTGGAAGGTATGAAAAAAACCAACTTCCTGTTCCATCTGATGTCTTACAAATATTATCTAATCATTTCGATGTTTCCATTGATTATATAGTTTTAGGAAAAACTAATGAGATACATGAACTTGACAATTACAGGGAAAAAAAAGCTCTGGATGCATTGACGCTTTTCGAGCAATTATCTGAGAGCGACCAAAAAGAAATTATTGAAATGATGCAATTCAAACTTTACAAAAGAGGAGAAGAATGGGAGGTATGGAAAATAGTAGAGGAGAAAGAAAAGTCATTCCTTTCCAGAGAAAACGATAATTCAAAAATAGGATAATATTTTTATTTTACTTTGGGTTATTTTTAACCCTAAAAAATAAAATATTTTGTCCCATTGTTTTCAAGGAACTATTTCCCGAAAAAATGGAAAAAAGTGTTGAAAACTCGGCAATGGGACTCTTTTTTTCAGGATTGCGATTTTGTCCCATTGAAATCTTCTGATTTTTTCTAGTTCATTTTCAATTCAGTAGCACCATAAAAAACAGGCGTTACTTTCCTCTAACGCCCATTTTATAAAGGTTTTTCAGACTTTTTACAATAAATGCACATAAAAAAATTGACGCTGTAACGCCACGTTATAACGCCTTACCCTATTTACAATTCTTTTCCGCTTTGATATAATTGATTTACAACCTAACAAAGAGGGATAACCGTTAATAAATGGCTTAAAACCAATGCTTCCAACGGTTATCCCCCTTTCTTTTTCCCAAAATCCAATAAAAAAAGATGTGACCGCCAATATTCCCAAAATCGCTGTCACACCTTATCCTGCTTCATTCCTCATAAATTCGCTTAAACCCTTGATAATTCGGGGTTTCCCACCTTATCCCACCACATCACATGACGTTTCACTGATAAACCGTACTTGTGACAGATATTCTAATAAATCACACTTTGCAAACTCCTAATCTGTTTTATAATTTCATAGTAGTTTCCTTCTTTTTCTGCCCAATTTGCATCGATATTTATTTGAACAGAAAAATCTTCTACATCATATGTATAGTCTACTCCCTCATATCGCTTAAGCTCTTCCAATCTCTCTGTTAGATCCGCGATCATCCTTTTCTTTAACGCACTGGCACTCCAGCGAAACATAAACATGTGTTTATATCCTCCTGAATACCCACCTGACATAAATGAATGTGCCAGCGCGTTAAATCCCAGACGATCATAAATCTCCTCCAATAAAGGCCAGGAGTCTCTTGCTTTAACCGTGATCATGAAACCGTCGTAACAATCTCGTTCTCATCTATAGAATCTGTTCCACCCACTACATGATAAAACATCAAATGATATAATATAATTAAGCCAGCCACTGCCAGTAATACAATCTTTAATTTCTTTTTCATAAGCCACTCCTTGTAGGATAATTTCCCCTGTCCCTGATAAATCAGAGACAGGAAATTTTCTATTTCTATCTCACCGTTACCTTCTTACCCTTTGAAAATTCAGAATAGTATTTCTTCCCATTTAATTTCCTATAGGCCCTGACTTTCACATAAAATGTACCTTTTTTCAGCTTGCGTAAAAGAATCACATTATTCTTCCAACCCTTTCGCCGAACCACTTTATACTTGCCTTTCTTTCCCTTTCGATAGTACACTTCATATCCAGTCACATACCTGTCTCTGCGGATCACCACCTTCAATTTTTTCTTTTTCAATTTAAATTTCAGTACTTTTACCTTCTTGACCTTATAGGACATATCCTTATGATCTGTCTTCTTACCACTGGTAGTCTCCTCTGCCGAATCTAACTTCTGACCTGCTGATCCATGATCCCACTGGGACTCCTGTTTCTGTTCTCCCGGTATGCTGGCTGCCGGAGGCTGATCTGTGTTCTGGAAAGGTGAATCTCCCCCAGGATCTTTTGTGCTTTCTGGCTCCTGGACTCCGGAAGGTGCCATAGTTTCCCCAGGTTTCCACGTATGTTCCGGGTAAACAGTGTTTTCCGGCTCCTCTGTCTCTGCAGGCTTACTTGTATTCACTGGAAGATTTGTTTTGACTGGAGGTTGTGTCGGCAACGGTTCTGAACTGGAATCTGGCTTTTGTGGTTCTGGTGTAGCCGGAGAAAGATTTTCTCCCAACAATGCCATTTTATATTTTAGCCAATATGACTCCTGCCATCCTTTGCTATCTTTTTCATAGTAAATACAAAAATCATCTGCAGTTCCATAAAAAATGTCATCGCCAGGATTTTGGGGAGCATCTCCCGAAAAAACAGCTTTCTTCAGATTTGAACATCCAGCAAAAGCATATTTTCTAATCGTACTAATTTCCTTTCGAAAAGTTAATTCTTTGAGACTGTTACAGTTTACAAATGCCTCTTCCCCTATTTCCTGCAACCCAGAAGGAAAATCAATCTGATGTAACTTTTCACAGCTGGCAAAGGCCTGTTTTCCGATACTGATAATTTCTTCCGGAAGAATAACACTTTCTAACTTCCGGCAATTCACAAAGGAACCTTCCTCTATTTCTTTCATATGTGGCGGAAGAATGACCTGATTAATTTCTGTACCCACCAGACACACTTTTTCTAAAGCCTCAAAACCAGACAGATCCAGTTTTCCCACCGCCTTATTACCATAGATTTTTAATTCTTTTACCCGGTACACGCCATCCTGTACTTTCCATTGGATATTGGGTATCATTCCAGGTTTATCAAGATTCCAGTTTAATATCTCTTTATTTGAATCAAAATCTGCAAACTGCTCCAATATCCCGCACTCGCTCTCACAGAATGCAGCCCTGTCCGCATTGATATACTGTCTCTCATAGTATACCTCACTCCCTTTCCTGGAGGCAATCTTTTTGCACTCTTTTTCAATATCTTCCACCACCAGCTGGTTATTCAGACAATCCAGATACAGCAGGCTGTCATTATCACCTAATAATAATTCCTCTAACTCCCCAGCTGAACAGTTCAAAAGCTCCAGTGACTTACATCCTGTTATATCTAATTTCTTGAACCTGTTTCCTCCACAGACGATTTCCCTTACATATTTCAGATCCGTCGCTATAAGGGAACCCGTCAGTTCTTTTCCTGCAATATCGATCCGGTTAATATAATTCTTACCAGCTACTGTCTTCCATTGAATGCCCGTCCAGGTGGAAAGATCCTCCTCATCCCAACCCAGAAGAACCTCATTTTCGCCCTGTGCCAGCAACCCTCTTACAAAATCCAGATCCTGTTGATTATACTCGGCTTTTGCATCATACCGCTGGTATTTATAAACTGGATCAATTCCCTTATCCTTGAGGGCACGGATCACTTCAATCAGGGATTCATCCGTATCAATATCCAGATAATTGGCACTGCAGTTCAGCCACTTCAGGCTGCTATAAGAGCCCCATAAAATTTTTTTGAGATGGTTGTCACTCACATTCACGGACTCAAGACCGTGGCAGCCTGACAGATCCAGTTCCTCTATCTTCTGTCCGCCCAACAGCAGCGTTTTCAGTGAACTGCACCTTTCTAGACTGATATCTTCAAAACCGTTATAAAGACATTTTAAAGATTCCAGTTTGTCCAGCCCGCTTAGATCCAGTGTCCCTCCTAAAACTGCCAGAGGCAGCTCGATCGCCGTTATTCTTCCATCTTGGATCGTGACGCCCTCCCATGTGTCAGTATTTTCTACGTCCCATTCCAGAAGCTCATACACCGGCATCTTTACACTCTCTTCCCCACTGGCTACATTCCTCTCACTTCGTAAAAATCTCTGAAACTGACGGATGTCATCCGAATTCTCCACATTATCCGAAACAGAGTTCACCTGCGCAGGAGATAAATATTTTTTTATCTCCCCACTACTTACGGATTCTTCGTCTTTTACACTGCTGGTATCAAATCCACCAGAAAGAATCGCCGCATAATAGTTATCCGCATTATGTGTATCAAAGATATAATCGTGAAAAAGTTCAGAACCAGCCAGAAAATATTGTGCAACTGTATAAAGATCACTCTCCTCATTATATAAGGCATTAACTGCCACGCTTAGCTTTGGCAATGCATTTGCAAAAATACTATCCTCAGCTATGGCTGCTGCCACCTTGTCATGCATAAATTCATATAATGTCATTTTAGGTTTTTTTACAGTATAGTACTGTTCCACATTCCTCCATTTTTTTGAAATATGGTTTATCAGCATCTTTGTATTTTCCGAAGCGTATGTAATTTCTTTATCCTCACTTCTGATCCTCTTCCTGTATTCATTATATTTAGCACCCAGATAAGACATTGAATAGTGTTCGGAATTAAGGGGAAATGTGTTGCCATATTTACCATATTCCCATTTTTCCATAGGCACCTGAGGCACAAAGTCATCCGTAAAACAGAAATTAAATATTGTATTGTAGTCCTCTATTTGAGTTCCACCATGTAATGTGACATTGGGTGTGGCAAATGTATATGCGCTTACTTTTCCAGCCTGAATCACTTCCTTTTCTTCAATATCATCACTTTCCTCATCTTTCCAGCTATGCTTACTATCATCCTTACTAATTATATCCGCTGCCAAAAGATTCGCTATTGCTGCCCCTCTGCTGTGCCCTGTCACGATAATTTCGGGGTTATATAATTTTTTCTCACGTATATATTCAGATAACCGTTTGTATACCTGTTCTTCAGCCGATTTGAAACTGGCATGGTCCATGATATCTTTATTGTAAAATTGTCCCGTTATCTCCATATTACCATACCATTCTACCCTGTCCGTCCCTCGGATAATAACGTAGATCACCCCGCCCTTCACCGTATCTCTCCTGACAATAGAAAAACTGCAATTGTCTTTTGCTCCATCTGTATCAGGATTTTCCCCATAATTAACATACATATATTTTTTATCAATAACAAAATTATCCATTTCCAGCTTTTTTTCAAGTGACACGAAGCCTTTATTTTGGGGCTCAATTTCTTCATCCAGTTTGTCGCTCAAAAAATCAGTGTTTGTATCGTATGAAAATCCATCTGAAAATTTCCCATTTTCTTTTATTACTGCTTTATATGCTAATGCTGAATACAGGGCACATTGTTCTGCTATTTTCTTATTAAATCTACCTGGTTTTTCGTTTACGATCTCAACAAGATTCAAAGAATACATATGCCAGTTTCCGGTTTTTGCATCCACTGCCCTTACATACATTCTATAACCCTCTACAAGCCTATTGCTCTTAAAGTCCAATGTCACATGATTGGAAGAAAGTCCATTTTTAACTGCAACTTCCGAATAGATATTATCATTATCTCCTTTAATCACAATCGAAGCACTTGTGACATTTTCATTAAATGCCAGATTAACTGTATTCCTATCATTATCATAGGAATTAATCTTTACTCTTTCGTCATAAGCCATTGGCTTGGACAGTTCAATTCCGTTCAATATGACAGATTTCAGTTCAAAATTCCCCTCATAGTCTTCATTTTCATCGGACATATGTGAAGTATCATCTTTCTTCACCATACGGATACTATCCATATAATCTCCACCCTCTACCTCATATTCTTCCTTCACATAATCCAGATGGCCGCTGCACTTAGCGGTGAGCCGGAATTTTCTCTTCTCGCCCTCATTCACCTCCAGCCAGACCAAACCATCTCCATCCGTGATACCCCGCGTGGATAACTCTCCATACCACATTTCCACATAGGCGCCCTTCACACGCTCTCCGGACGTGTTTGTCACAAGAATCTGGTAATCTTTGGTCTCTTTGTCCGGATCGAGAAATCCATCATCTGTATTTGTATTGGTATTCTCATCTGTCACAACAACCGGTTCGGAGTCACGTACCGCTATACTGACTGGGGCATCGAAGGGTTGTAATCTACCCAAATATTTAGCATCTATATGATATTGTCCTGGCTGATCCCCCCGGATATACCATTTTACAGACTGCTCAGACTGTCCTGGTATATCCTCCATCCGGACAGTCTCTGACTGATCCCCATTTTTCATCCCTGACAGACTAAGTCCCGTGGGCAGATTTAGTGTTGCCTTTCCATCTGTGATCACAAAATTCTCTTTCGCCTGATTTTGAATGCGTAATTCTACCTCAAACATCTGTTTCAGATATTCTCCTACTTCGTAGCTCACCAGTATCTGATCTCCGTAACCGCCGCCTATGTTTAATACTACATATCCAATACTCCTCTTTCCGCTACTTCCGCTTAAGTCGACATAGGTCCATTCTTTTTCTGATACATTAAATTCATAGGTTTCCGGCCTGGGTTCCCCGCGAAGATAGGTTACAACACAATATCTATAAGTGTACCAGTTGTCTGGATCTTCCAGATCTATTCCCAGTTCAAGCATTTCGCGCACATCCAGCTTACGATGGGATAATACTCCTGTCATCAGCTCCCGGGATTCTAATACAAAATTTACTTTTTTTAAAAGAACCGTTTACCATCACCCGGTCATCCTCATGATTCATCAGAAGAGTCCCAAGACTTTTATCATAATCCGTCGCACCATCTTTTTTGACTTCTGACTGAATCCGGTAGTCCCCATCTACCAGTAATTCTCCATTATTCACATTCACTGTTCCCGCTGATTGTACAAGATTCCCTTTTACATGCAATGTATATCCATTTAGATTCAACTCATCCGATATGAGATATAAATCTCCCTCATACACTTCATCCTTTGTCAGTTTCCATCCAAATTCCCCCTTCTGATCTGTAGTAACTTTATGTCCGTTCCGATTCATCGTAACACAATTTATTCCATTCGGTGCATAAACCCCTTCTGCATTGGCATTTTCAATCTCCACATGATTAAAATAAGAGCTGTCATCAGCAAAACGCACTGTCTGCTTCTGTTCTCCAGAAAATTTTGTTATATGAGTTCCGGAGGCACAAAAATTTCCTTTATTACCAGGCGACGTATGCTCAAAATCTCCCTGAATCTCCAACATTCCCCCACTCATGCTACTACTCGAATATCTGGAGTGGGCATAAAAATCTCCCTGGATCTGCACATAATCCTCCTGATTTCTCATATTAAGCACAGACCCGATTTTGGAGTCTTCAGCCAGTTCAAAATCGCTACCACAAAAAAGCTTACCTTTGTCAACATTCAAAACTCTGACAATTTTTATATTTCCCTCTGTGTTTAAGTGATGACCTCCCAGGGAAAACTCATATAAACTCTCAAAGTCTCCGTGTACCCTTAAATCCGTTCCCATCCTCATATTTCCGGTATTCAAATAATTTCCTTTGATCTCCTCCAGTTCAGTCAGTGTGAAACTGTCTTCCGTCTTTATATTTCCACTGAAACTATTCCCGGTAAATGTAGTTTCTTTCTGAATCACAAGGTTTTTTCCACTCACAGGATTGCCATGGTCAGATACATTACCCGACACATAAATGTCTGTCTTCAATTCTACCCCCTGACTATTTTGTATATCGATTCCTGACAGTCTGGATCTCTGTTTCCCCGCACTATTCATCGTCACAGTTTGCTTTTGTTCTCCGGACAACCGAAGCATACTTTCTGAAGTCATCGCCAGATTATCTTCCTTATGGTATTTTTTTTGTTCAACATCTCCTTTGACTTCTAATATTCCCTGTTGCAGAAAACCATTGTGACTGATCGTGGACCAGGTGACAAAATCTCCTCCAACACAAACTCTATCTTCTGGTTTTTTCATTAGTAATATTGAAGAAGCAGCGCTTGCTTCTACCGCCTTATCCTCTTCCTGCTGTATTCGGTAATCGCCTTTGATATCCAATTTCCCGCCATTTACAGATATTGTTCCATTCTGTTGAATCAGATTCCCTCTCACAGTCAGAGTGTGTCCTGCCAGATCAAGAGTATCACCAAGCAGAACAAGATCCCCTTCTATCTCTTCATCCTCTGCCAGCTTCCATCCATAAGTTCCAGAACACCCTGCATGAAGTCTTGTACTATTTCTCTCCATGGATAAAGAATGAAAAAGACCATTGCTGTATATCCCCTCTTCGCTCCCATTCCGAAAAATGACTTTATTAAAATATGATGCTGGAGAATCAAAATGAATCTCCTGCCTCTTCTCCCCTGAAAATATCGTTTTATGCGTCCCAGAACAAACAAAGTTTTCCTCACTGGAGAAATAATTTTTTATACTATTTTGGGAAAAATTCCCTTTAATCTCGATTATTCCCGCCTTGAAACTATTATTTCCATATAATGCTTCACAAACAAAGTTCCCCTCTGTCAGCATATAATCATTATCATTACCCATCTGTAGATATCCGTTCCGCGTTATTGTATAATCTCCCTTGCACAGAAGTTCCCCTTTATTAAATAGAATCCTGCCAGCTTCATGTTTTATATTTCCCTGTACCGTCAGCCGGTAACCATTCAAATCCAAATTGCTTTTTACTGTTAGATTCTGCACGATCATATCCTTCTCCAATATGTATTGAGAAGAAACTGTCATATCCTCTGCCTGCTTTGGGGAGGCATTTGAATCTCCTCTCGTTTCTTCTTGTGCGGCTTTGGATGTGGCCTCAGCAGCTCTGACTGCCAACGAATCCAACTCAAGACTCCCGATTAATATGGCAGCCATTAATAAAATTCCCAAAACTCTTTTAAATTTTCTGTATCCCTTTCTCATAATCCTTCCTCCTTTTTGTGCATTACCCAACAGTGCCCTCAGACTTATTATAACACCCTTTTCCCTTCTTTTCCATATTTTTCCGCCAACGACATGAATTTGCGATGAACGACATGTCGCTTCCCCTTGCCTCCCTGCCAAATATCTGCTAAACTTATAGAAAAATACTGATACAGTGCACCAGGCAGCACGCATTTGCCACAACCACAGATCCAGGAGAACACTATGAAACCAGGGGTATATTCGGCAACAAAAAAAGACGGAACCTTATATTACCGCAGTTCCATCACATATCAAAATAAACATATCAGTCTCGGCAGTTTTTCCACAGAAGATGCTGCCAGTCTCGCCTACCATCTGGCAGATTCCATTCTCCACAATACGAAATACGGTCTGGAGGATTTTTCCTCATGCCCCCGGACTCTTCCTTTCCGCAAATGGGTAACTCTTATCAATTTTCGGGACAATGGGATCTATATTAAGACGCCGGTCTATCTGCACCAGAAATATTTTCACTATTTTTTTTCACCGGAAGATTATTATATTTTCGATATCGACGATCTCTTTTACTATTCCACCCATACCATTACAAGACGGGGCGGGCATCTCTTTGTCAGCGATTACGGCATGCAGGTAAATATTCTGTCCCGGTACGGCATAAAAAATTATGGGGTTGCAGGAAGGGATTTTCTTTTTGTCAATGGAGATGTGCGGGATTTCCGCTATGAAAATATCGAGATCATCAATCGCTACCACGGTGTCTTCCGTAAAACAAACCAGGGAAAGACCCTATATGAGACGCGCATTCACTGGAAAGGCGACTTTATCGTAGGGCGTTATGAATCAGAAACAGATGCCGCCGTTGCCTACAACAAAGCAGCATCTGTGCTGATCCGAAAGGGATACGATAAAAAATATCCCGTGAATTATGTAGAAGAGCTCTCCCCCGAAGAGTATAAAAACCGTCTGGGAAAGCTGAAGATTTCAAAGACGATCACAGATCTGAAGGAACTGATCTGATAGTCCAGGGATGCCGGTCACACCAGAGCCCCCATGAAATACAGGATCAGATAGATAATGATAATAACCCCATTAAAGACTGATCCGATAGTGGGTGTGGTGACATAGATGTCTTCTCTTTTCAGACATCTCAATGAGAGTACGAAGCCCGTCACGGAGAGCAGCAAATTCAAGATGCCCAGGTATCCGTACATAATCCCGCCATTTCCTTTTTCCATGCCGGAACATATAAACAGTATGATCATCATGGCAAAGGACAATACCGCCAGCAGGGCTGACAGAATCCCCTGCAGCGGATGCTTTTTATCTGTGAACTGAATCTTTCTTCTCTTCCCGATACGAATCTGCATATATTTCCTCCATTACGAAGTGCTATTTTTCCTGTGTACGAAGTTTGTTCCAGATACACCGGCAGATACCATAACAAAGATACCCCAGTACGACGCCAATCGTATTTAGAAACAGGTCATCTACATCAAAACATCCAACCTTCGTCACCAGCTGTACGGTCTCCACCACAAGACTGAACAAAAAGCCTAGTAAAGATATTTTCAAAAAATCCAGTAAATATCCACGGCGCCTTTTCTCCAGGCTCGGCACAAAAAAACCAAAGGGCATAAACACTACCACATTTCCCACCAGATTGATCATAACAAAATCTATTCCCAGGATATCCCGGTGGCGGATATATCTGGTGATCTCCCGGAACAGCACAAGATTGTACTGATAATCGGTGTAATGGGTAGTGCGCCCATATTCTTCACTGAAAAACAGAAAATAAATCAGAAGTACCATGTAACCGATAAAGGCAAGTGCCAGTAAGTTACGAATCAATTTTTTCAAAACAATCCCTCCAAGGAATATTATTGACGTATTTTTACTCCTAAGCTTTCCATTTTCTTCAGTATTTTATCCATCACCGCCGTCACGTCCTTATCCTCCAATGTACGGTCCACGGCACGAAATTGAATGGAATAAGCCAGTGACTTCTCATCTGCTGCCAGCTGTTCTCCCTCGTACACATCGAACAGTTTATAACTCTCCAGGATCTTTCCGCCATTTTTACGGATAATCTCTTCCACCTGTCCGGCGAGAACATCCTTTTTCATCACAAGGGAAATATCTCTCATGACAGCAGGGAATTTGGCAACACCTTTATATTTGATATCGAAATCCGCCAGCTCCGCCAGCCTCTCCACATCCAGAACTGCCACATATGCCTTGGTTCCAATGCTGTATTGATCCAGCACCTCCGGATGTACCTCACCCAGAAATCCCAGGGTCTTTCCGTCCAGCAGGATATCTGCCCGGCGTCCCGGATGCAGATAAGGACGGTCATCCTCTGGTGTGTAGGAAAGAGTCTGATGAATTCCCAACTTATCGAAGATCCCCTCTACCACACCTTTCATGTCAAAGAAATCGCCCTCTCCGTACATGCCCAGTGTCAGCTGCAGCCGCTCCTCCGGAAGTTCCTCCAGAGGAAGGCTCTTGGGAAGATAAATATTCGCCAGCTCATACAGCCTTACATCTTTATTTCTGCGGTTGTAATTGGTAGAAAGGGAAGTCAGCATTCCATTCAGCGACAGGGTCCTCATAATACTGTAATCCTCTCCCAGAGGATTCGATATCACGATCGCCTTTCTCACGTCACTCTGCTCCGGGATCAAAAGTTTGTCAAATACTTTCGGACTTTCAAAAGAATAGCTCATGCCTTCGCAGAAGCCCGCCTGCTCTACTACATTCCTCGCAATGTTGCTGATCTCTGTCTGATATGATAATTTTCCAGCCGTCGCTTCGCCACTGGGAAGGGTGGCAGGGATTTTGTCATAGCCGTAAAATCTTGCCACTTCCTCTGCCAGATCAGCCAGACGATGAACGTCCTGTCTCCAGGTTGGCACATGCACCAGACGTTTTTCCCGGTCCACCGGAAGGCATACCATCTCAAAGTAACGGATCATTTTCTCTTCACTGATATCGGTACCAAGAAGGGCATTGATTTTATCCGGATCGTATGCCACAGTCTCCTCTTCCCGTTTTACTGGATAAATATCCACACAGCCGCCTACGACAGTACCGGCGCCCAGCTCCTCGATCAGCTGGCAGGCGCGGTTCATCGCCTCCATAGTAGTATTCGGATCCAGTCCTTTTTCAAACTTCGCCTGGGCGTCGGTACGCATACCCAGCTTTTTCCCGGACAGACGGATATTGGTGCCGTCAAAGCACGCCGCCTCAAAAAGCATCGTTTTCACATCATCGGTGATCTTGGAATTCTCTCCACCCATGATACCGGCGATGCCCACCGCCTTCTCTCCGTCGCAGATCATCAGGATGGAATCATCCAGCTGACGCTCCTGTCCGTCCAGAGTCATAAAGGTCTCGCCCTCCTTTGCATTCCTCACAACGATCTTTCTGCCGGCAATGGTATCCAGATCATAGGCATGCATCGGCTGGCCATATTCCTCCATCACATAGTTGGTGATATCCACCAGATTATTGATGGGGCGGATTCCGCATGCCGCCAGCCTTCTCTGCATCCACTCCGGTGACGGCGCCAGCTTGATATCTTTAACCACCCGCGCCACATACCGGGAACAGAGCTCCTTATTTTCTATCTCTACCGAGATATAATCTTCTGCCTTCTCGTCGTTGCCCACCACTTTTACCTCCGGAGGACAAAAAGGCTTGCGGAAAGTCGCCGCTGCCTCTCTGGCGATGCCGACCACGCCAAAGCAGTCCACGCGGTTAGAGGTGACCTCGTATTCAAAATTGGCATCCCGCAGTCCCAGAAGCGCAATGGCGTCGCTGCCCACCGGCGCATCTTTATATTCCGGATTGTCACTGAGGATATAAATTCCATTTTCCGGGGCATCAGGATAAAAATCCCTGGAGGACCCCAGTTCCTCGATGGAACACATCATGCCACAAGACTCCACCCCGCGGAGTTTTCCCTTTTTGATCTTAACGCCGCCCGGCGTCCTGGAGCCATCGTGACCGCCTGCCACACGGCCTCCGTCCAACACCACAGGAACCTTCTGCCCCTCCTTTACATTGGGTGCCCCCGTCACAATCTGTACCTGGGTTCCCTGCTCATCCACTGACACCTGGCAGACTACCAGCTTATCCGCATCCGGGTGCTTTTCGATCTTGTCAATCCTTCCCACGATGATCTTATCCAGATCCTCATCAAATTTTTCGTATCCCTCCACCTTGGTACCGGACAGGGTCATGGCATCCATGTACTCCTTTTCGGTACATTCCAATTCCGGAACATATGCTTTTATCCACGATAATGGTGTATTCATTCTACTAACCTCTTTTCTTTTATTTACGGATGTCCGTCGGCACTGCGCCGCATCCTATACTAAAACTGCTCCAGGAACCGCTTGTCATTTTCATAGAGCAGACGCATATCGTCAATTTCGTATTTCAGCAATGCGATTCGCTCCAGACCGACTCCGAAGGCAAAACCTGTGTATTCATCCGGATCGATGTGACTCATCTCCAACACATGGGGATGGACCATTCCACAGCCCAGAATCTCGATCCAGCCCTCTCCTTTACAGAAACGGCAGCCCTTTCCGCCGCACTTAAAACAGGTCACATCCATCTCCGCACTCGGCTCTGTAAATGGAAAATGATGAGGACGGAATTTTACCTTTGTATCCTCACCAAACAGCTCTCTGGCAAACTCTGCCAGGGTCCCCTTCAGATCTGCAAAGGTAATATTTTTATCGATCACAAGCCCCTCGATCTGATGGAAGGAAGGAGAATGGGTGGCGTCCACCTCATCGGAACGGAACACTCTTCCCGGTGCAATCATGCGGATCGGAAGCTTTCCTTCTTCCATCTCACGGACCTGTACCGAAGAGGTCTGGGTCCGCAGCAAAAATTTATCGTTGATATAAAAAGTATCCTGCTCATCCTTCGCCGGATGGTTTGCCGGGATATTCAATGCTTCAAAGTTATAATAATCATATTCCACTTCGGGACCTTCCACAACCTCATAACCAAGTCCCACAAATATTTTTTCTACTTCTTCCAGCGCAATGGTATTCGGGTGCCGGTGTCCCAGTCTCGGTTTCTTTCCCGGAAGAGTCACATCGATCACTTCGGCTTTCATCTTCTCTTCACGGAGGGCTTTGGCAAATGCTGTCTTTTTCGCCTCCAGCTTTGCCTCGATGTCTTTTCTCGCCTCATTCACCAGCTGTCCCACCTTCGGTCTGTCCTCCGGCGCCACATCCTTCATAGATTTAAGCACACTGGTAAGTTCCCCTTTTTTCCCAAGAAATGCCACCCGGATATCATTCAGTTTATCCAGTCCTTCGGATGTCTCGATCTGAGACAGGGCATCCTTCATGATCTTTTCAAGTTTTTCTTTCATGATCTCCTCATTTCCGCAGGATACACATTTTATCCTGCTGCTTCGTTTTATAATCTGTATCCGGAAATAACATGCCTCGAAAAAGCGGCGACTGAGAATCGCGCCGCTCCAAGAATCGCAAAGCGATTCTTGCTCCGCACAAAACGAACTTTCCCATAAGATAAAAAAGTCCATCCCCCACAGGCATGTTCTCCATGCTTACAAGGGACGGACTTATCATTCCGCGGTACCACCCTGATTCCCACTACTCACAAAGAAGCTCTTCCCTCTCTGTCCATAGCAGGCACTCATTATCGCTTAACGCGCAGCCACGTCGCTCCCTACTGAATTTCAGAAGCGAAACTCCGGTGTGAATGTCAATAACCCAGGGAACCTAACAGAACTTTCAGCCGGTGATTCTGTCTCTCTAATGGAAATGGGCCATCTCTGGAGGAACACCTCCTGCACCATCTTCGTCTTTATCAATTTGGATTAATGGTATCACATTTTATACCGTGATGTCAATAATTTTTTAGTTCGTATTCAAGATTGTTTCGCGCCAGGGCTATATTACGCATACGTTCCTCTGCGGACTCTTCGTCCTTAAACTCTTCATCCAATGTATAACTGTGATTGATCCTGATATAAAAATGTCATACCCTTTATCAGTCAATATACTTTCATTAACTTCTCACCACTTCCTCTTCACATGGGGACAATACCCGTTCTTCCTCACCGCCCGCACTGCCACATAACATCCACACTGTCCGCAGAGCCCACTGCGAAGCTCCGGACAGGTGTCACAGATCAAAAGCCTTCTCTCGTGTTCTTCGGGAGACACCTTGTCTTCCTCCGGAATGTTGGCGATGTAATCCTCCAGCTTGATCCGTTCCTTTTCCAGCATCTCTTTTGTCCACATACATTTGCGGCAAAATCGTATCTGTTTTCCCATGATCCTCCTCATTTCTTCAATCCACGGATGTCACTCTCCACCCCAAATTATTTGGGGCGGCACAGACCGCCGCCCCGTACAAATAATATCTATTATTTCAAGACCAGTGTCACCACACTGCATGGCGGCATACTCACCGACAGACAGCCCTCTGCCAGCGAAGCACCGTCAAATTCTGCCGGCTTCACAACATCTTCCTTCTCAAAGGAATTAAAATCGTCCATTTTTCCGGTGAGGATCCTTCCGCTCACGGATGAAAACTCTCCTACTACATCTGTAGTAACTTCAATCTCTTCGGACAGAGAAGCATTCGCCAGGGTAATGGTCAGCTCACCTTCTTCGTTCATGGAAGCAGAAGATGAAATCAGCGGAATGCTATGGCCTTCGCATTCTTCCACCGGAGAATCTACATAGCAGTCTACAAGTGTCGCATTCTGGTGGCGTTTATACATCTCAAACACGTGATAGGTCGGTGTCTTCACGATTTTAGCACCCTCGGTCAAGATCACTGCCTGGAGTACGTTTACTACCTGGGCGATGTTTGCCATGGCGATGCGGTCGCAGTGGCGGTTGAAAATATTCAGGTTCAGTGCTGCTACCATCGCATCCCGCATCGTATTCTGCTGATACAGGAATCCCGGATTTGTACCCTCTTCTACCTGAAGCCAGGTGCCCCACTCGTCCACAATCAGTTTGACCTTGTGCTCTGGATCGTGTTTGCTCATGATCTCCAGATGGCGGTCAATCATCTCCTCAATGCGCAGGGTACACTCAATGGTCTCATAGTATTCCTTTGTATCAAACTGCGTCGCCTTGCTTTTGGTCTCCCAGCCCCCGGGCACGGTGTAATAGTGCAGGCTGATGGCATCGGCAAAACGATCACCGATAATACTCATCAGCTTATCCGTCCACTCATAATTTGCCCCATCCGGTCCGCAGGCGATTTTATATAGCTTATTGTCACCATAATCCCGGCAATATGTCTGATATCTCCGATAAATATTAGCATAATACTCCGGCGTCATATTGCCGCCACAGCCCCAGTTTTCATTTCCAACACCAAAATATTTTACTTTCCAAGGCTCTTTTCTGCCATTTTTCTGGCGCAGTTTCGACATCGGTGACTCGCCGTCAAAGGTCATGTACTCGATCCACTCTGACATCTCCCGTACGGATCCGCTGCCCACATTTCCATTGATATATGGTTCACAGCCCAGCTGGTCACAGAGTTCAAAAAATTCATGGGTGCCGAAACTGTTATCTTCCACCACGCCGCCCCAATGGGTATTGATCATGCGCTTTCTGTTCTCCTTCTCGCCGATTCCATCCATCCAGTGATACTCATCGGCAAAGCAGCCCCCAGGCCAGCGAAGCACCGGAATCTCCAATTCCTTCAACGCCTCTACCACATCATTTCTCATTCCATTTGTGTTAGGAATCTCGGAATCCTCTCCCACAAAAATCCCCTCATAGATGCATCTCCCCAGATGCTCCGAAAAATGACCGTAAATTTCCTTGTTGATCTTTCCCATTTTACGCTTTGCATTGATCGTTCCTGTAACCTTTTTCATGGTATTATCCTCCTGATTTTATTATAATATTATCATACATAACACAGCCACCAATGAAAATGGATTATTTTGGTGCTCATATGTATATTTTTGCAGCCATTCAAACTAGCCCAACGGCGCGAATTTCGCAGACTGAATTTTCAGCCCTGGTCAAAATATCCCTTATACTGGACGTCATATTCCCCCTCCGGAAATAATTCATGATAGAGAGCGATAAAATAATCGTCTGTCATGCTGGAAATAAAATCTACCACAATCTGATTTGGATCTTCTTTCCTGTATTCTTCTAAAGACCGTTTATTTCCCGGCGGATAGTCCATATGGTGACAGTAGAGGATCGAATCCTCATCCTGGCTCTGCGCCTGACCCAGAAGCTCCTCATATACTGCCTCAAACATCGGTTTGACATTTTTTTTATACAGAGAATCCACCTGGGGATTTTTGTATATCTGCCGGTAATTCTCACTTTTTGCCCGGGAAAATGCCTCATAATACTCCGGATCCATGCAGATATAATCTTTACCATAGCTTCTTTCGATAATATTTACTGTCATATTATTGATGATCTCAGCGTTGTTTCTTCCGATGCGGTCTGCAGAGAACATATCTTCCCCGGAGATCACTCCCACCTTCTGGGCATCCTGCCTGTCCTTTCCCAGATAGGCGATTATGTCGCTGATCCGCATCACACAGCCCTCCAGCGTAGAGGGAACCTGTCTCTTGTTTTCTTCCGGATCCGTGCAGCAGGCCTCCACCCTCTGGTCAAACTCATCAAAGGATGTCAGAGACACCGGCCGGTATTCCTGCATCTCCATCTCTCCGTTGTGGCAGAGGATGCCGTCCAGCACCTGCAGGCTGATATTCCAGCGCACCAGCTGATCCAGAACCCGGACACTCTGCACATTGTGATTAAAATAACGCCCCGTGTGACGGTGATATATCTCATTTAGAAACCGCTCTCCCGCATGGCCAAAAGGAGTGTGGCCAATGTCATGTCCCAGGGAAATCGCCTCGATCAAATCGGTATTAAGCCCAAGTCCCCTGCCAATATTTCTCGCAATCCTGGACACCAATTGTACATGCAGGGCACGCCGGGAAATATCATCATTCCGGTATGCGGAAAGCACCTGAGTCTTATCGGAATAGCGGTTGTAATAGGGATTGTGCAGAATCCGCTCCGTGTCTCTCACAAAAGCAGGACGCCACAGATCCGCCTCCTCGTGGTCTCTCCGCCGCCGGATGGCATTTTCATCTACAAAGGCACAGGGATTTACCCAGTGACGCCTTCGATCCTCCCGGATACGCTCCTGAAGCTTTTTACTGAGCTCATGGTAGGCCGCCATACGTTTCACCTCACTATCGTAATTTATGAAGTACCTCCTCAAAACACACTCCATCTGTCTCTGGTATATCAAATCTCTCCGTCACCCGGATACACTCCTGCACAAAGGCCGCTGCTTTGCGTACAGAAGCCTCAAAATCCACCCCGTTGACACAGTCTGCAGCGATGATGGATGAGAAAATGTCACCAGTGCCGGAACGCACCTTTCCCACCCTCTTCTGCCGAAGCAGCTTACACTCTCCGGGATTCTCACTCACCGCATTGGAGATAAACTGCCCGGAAGTCAGTCCGGATACTACGATCTTCTCCGCCCCCAGCTCCCTCAGACGAGCCATCATCTCCAACAGCTCTTTCCGCTGCCAGTTCTTATCCTTAAAAGGCATCCCAGTGAGCATACAGGCTTCTGTAACATTAGGTGTGAGAATATCAGCATACTCCACCAGATGCTTCATCTTGTCACACATTTCCTCCGTATAAGTGGGATAAGCTTTTCCATTTTCCCCCATTACCGGATCTATGATCACCTGGGTTCTCTCATCCCGGAATTGACGGATAAATTCCCGCACAATCTCGATCTGTTCCGCCGATCCCAGGAACCCGCTGGCAATACCCTCAAAACGAAGATCCAGCTTGTTCCATTCCTCCATAAACCTCGGCATCTTATCCGTAAAATCATTATAAAAATATGAGGCAAAACCTGTATGGTTGGAAAATATGGAAGTTGGCAGCAGACAGGCCTGTACCCGCATATGAGAGATCACCGGAAGGGAAACGGCGGCTGAACACCTTCCAAAACCTGATATATCATTGATGACAGCTATTTTTTTCTGCTTATTGTGCGACATTGCTTCCACTCCTGTATTTTTGAAAAAATTCCCTGGTCTCTCTCACAACCACGCCGCCCAGGGCAAACAGCGCGATCATATTCGGTATGGCCATCAAACTATTAAAAATATCCGCTATAGTCCACACCGCAGACACCGTCATATACGGCCCGATAAATACCGCAGCAATGTAGAGCCAGCGGTATACCTTTACTACCTTTGGACTTCCCGACAGATATTCAAGACACCGCTCCGAATAGTAATCCCAGCCTAGAATCGTCGTAAAGGCAAAAAACACCAGACAAAGCATCAGGATAAAAGAGGCTGCCTGTGCCGGAATCGGCAGACCATTTTGAAAAGCATAGGTGGTGACCTGTACTCCCTCCAGTCCCTCCACGCGCCAGGCCCCGGTGAGAACGATGGAGATCCCTGTCATGGAACAGATAATAATCGTATCGATAAAGGTTCCTGTCATAGAAACAAGCCCCTGTCTCACAGGTTCCTCCGTCTGAGCTGCTGCCGCTGCGATGGGTGCCGATCCCAATCCCGCCTCGTTAGAAAAGATCCCTCTGGCAACTCCCTTCTGCACTGCAACGATCATGCTTCCCACGATCCCTCCTGTCACAGCGGAAGGATCAAAAGCTCCCCGCAGGATCTCTCCCACTGCTGCCGGGATCTCTTTGATATTGCAAATCATAAGAACGACACAGAACAATATGTAAGTAACAGCCATCAACGGTACTACCACCTGGGAGACGCTGGCGATCCTGCGGATTCCCCCGATGACCACCAGTGCCACACATATGGCTAGGAGTACCGATGAGATAACTACCGTCCAGGAATATTCTCCCAGTCCTGGGATGTCTATTGTATGTACATGATCCGGATCAAAAAAACCCTGGATTGCCGATGAAATACCGTTGACCTGGGAAAATGTCCCGATCCCAAAAAGTCCCACACAGGCCCCAAAGAAGGCAAATATTTTTGCCAGCGGCCGCCACTTTTTCCCCATCCCCAGTTCAATATAGTAAAAAGGTCCACCCCATACATGACCGTCTTTATCCACTCTCCGGTATTTCACTGCGAGAAGTCCTTCTGCATACTTGGTGGCCATGCCAAAAAGAGCCGCTGTCACCATCCAGAAAAGAGCTCCCGGTCCCCCCAGACAGATCGCTGTCGCCACTCCCACAATATTTCCTGTACCGATGGTGGCAGAAAGGGCAGTACACAGTGCCGCAAAGGAAGTGACTTCTCCGGTCCCTCCCTCTTCATTTTTCACCATCCACCTGAGAGCCAGGGGCAGCCTGCGCATCTGCAGGAACCCCAGACGGAATGTCAGATATAACCCACCGGCAAGGATCAGAACCATAAGTGGAACACCCGTTATAAACTCATTTATTGCTACAAGGATTTCATCAATCTGTGACAACATAAAATTACTTCCTCCTACAAATCCAGTTAAAAAAATAATAACGATTTTAAGTAAAAAAGTCAAGCCAAAGCAAAATACTACTTCCCATTTTATGAAACATTTGCTATACTTAGCTCAATAGCTATGTTTTACAAACATATACAAGGAATATGATTAAGGGATACAACAGAATGAATGGGGGACTGACTATGATCCGGGAAGTAGATTATGCTACATATGCCGTCGATCATCGTGATAATCTGCGTATTATCAGTTTTAATGATTATTTTACAAAACTAACAGGCTTCACCGCCCAGGACGTCTATGCCGGCAAAATGACTTTACGGGACTTGATTCCCCCCAGCATATGGGAAGAATATATGATTGCAGTAAACCGTGCCTCGAAGACCGGTGATGGCTCCGGGTATTTTGAACATCCGATTCTTTGTAAAGATGGCAGCAGCCTGGTGGTACTCTGTTACGGCAGACTTCGGGACGATGGCTCCGATGTCAGTGATATTCTGATTACAGATATTACAAGTCATATTGAAGCACATAATGAGGTAGTCCAGCAAGAAAGGGAACTCCGCCTGCTGTTGAAAAAATTAAGTTTTATTTCAGAGAGAAAAGAAGAGTATACGGTAGACTATAATTATACCACAGACCATTTTGAGATTACTATTATTAACAACGGAGAGGCGAAGAACATATACTCCGTAGACAATTATTTGGAGAATCTTTACCAGATACCGACCATACATCCTGATGATCTGGAAGACTATGCCAACATCCTGCGTAATCTGCCAAATTTAAAAGAAGGTTTTGCCTTTGATTTTCGGAGTTCACTGTTCACTGAGGGTAAATTTTGCTGGTATCGTACCACCTACGCACCATATTATGATAAGGAAACGAATGAAACACATATTATAGGACGAATCGTAAATATTGACGAGGAAGTTATAAGAAATCAGGAACTAAAAAGGCAGGCACAGATTGATACATTGACTTCCCTGTATAACCAGGGAACCTCTCGTAACAAGATCGATGAAATTGCTCTCCAAAATCCAGAGAATTGCATCAACGCTTTTATTATTATGGATCTGGATAATTTCAAACAAGTCAATGATACTTTTGGACATATCCGGGGAGATGATGTTTTAAAACATGTCGGAAAAACCCTGCGGCAGTTTTTTAAATTTGGCACAGACATCATCGGACGCCTTGGCGGCGATGAATTTGTCATATTTATGAGAGATGTGCCAGCTATCAGCCACATCAAAAAATACTGCAATGACCTGTGCCATGAGCTGAGCAAACCTTTATATTTTCAAGAAGATGACATACGTATCACGATAAGTATTGGAATTGCCATCCAAAACAATGGGTCCGACAGCTTTGACCACCTGTATAAATGCGCGGACGAAGCTCTGTATCAGAAGAAAAAAGAGGGAAAGAACGGTATTTGTTTTTACAAACAATCCTGAAACAAAAGATTGCATGAAGAGAGGAAAGTGTCGTAAACTCCCGACGCTTTCCCAGAAACTATGGGCTTGAAATGTCTTCGCAGAAGACACTTCAAGCCCATAATCTTCTTTCGGTGTGAAGAGAGCCCACTTTGCAGGGCGAGAGATTGTCTGGTGAGTTTTTTCGAACCGACAATCTCCTTCACACTTTCAAACATGCCGCCTGCGGCGGCGCAGACAATCCCTAAATAAAGAACGCTTTGCTGTTCTTCATAGGTGTGACTTTAGTTTTTCTTGGGCATGGTTTTTTCATGCCTTAGAAAAACTTCGCACCTTTCACACTTTAGTCACATCTTGAAATTTTTACGCCTTTCATCAGCTTCTTGCCGCGAATGGCAAACAACTCGGATACAGACACCACCTGGATTCCCTTCTCCTGGAAATAAGCGAGAATCTCCGGCACAGCTTCTACTGTCTTCTCATAGGTAGAATGCATGTTGATAATGTCTCCATCCCTGGCTGCCTTTACATTTTTAACGATCTGATCCTTCGTCACTGAATCCTGATAATCATGGCTCCAGTTTGACACGTCAATGATCGGGGCATCGATCACTTCAAACATCGTATCGCCATAAGCTACATTCGGCGCCCGGAACAGAAAACTGGAATACCCGCTTATTTCTGTGAGGAGTGCGTCGGTCTTGCCAAGGCTGTCTTGGATCTGTTCTGCGGTTGCTTTATCCAGGCTGGCCCAGCCATAGGAGTGGTTCGCGATCTCAAATCCCCAGTCCAGGGCCTGCTTTACTTCCTGCCTGTGCTCTTCGCTTTTCGCAATACTACTGCCAATATAGAAAAATGTCGCATGAGCCCCCGCATCCTTCAGCGCCTGCTGGATCCTCAAACCATAATCCACAAAAGTATTTCCACTATTGCCCGGTCCATCGTCAAAAGTCATAGCTACAACAGGCTTTGAAGGATCAATATTTTCCTTGATCCATGCCCGGTCTAGACCTTCATACCGGAATTCACCAGGCTCAAGTGGCTCTTCCGGTTCCGGAGATTCAGTTACCTCCGGAGTAGTAACCGGAGTTTCCGACGGGCTCTGAGATGGTGCCGGGGTTATGGTACTGGCAGGTGTCGCTGTCGGCACTGCTGGCGTCGCAGTTGCTGTCGGCGCCGCCGTCGGCACATTCGGTTTCTTATTATCTGCTTTTTTAATCGTAACCTGACAGGTGAGTTTTTTATTCCCTGACTTCGCTAAAACAACGGCTTTTCCCTGTTTTTTTGCCTTTACCACTACACTCTTCTTCGTTTTACCAGACAGTGATATGTACTTTTTCCCACTCTTAACAGACCATTTCACCTTTTTAGTGGCATTCTTCACCTCCAGCTTTTTCTTCTGCCCTACCTTTAACGTAATCTTTTTACTGCTTAACTTCATTTTTTTCGCTGCAGACACTGGTACTGTAATCCCTGCTACAAGAGCACATACCAGAACCAGGCTCAAACCTTTCACCATTTTCTTCATGAGTAACATGACCTCCTTATAATTTTGAAACAACGTAACTTGTATTCATATTATAACATTTTAAGGGTCAGGTCAACACTCATTTAATGGTTATTTTATCTCTCCTTATTTTTTCCAGGTAGCCTTTGAAAACAACAGCAGAATCGGGAAAAGTTCCAATCTCCCCGCGATCATATCAAAGATCAGAACACATTTTGAAAATGGGGAAAAAATAGAGAAATTCTCCATCGGTCCCACCGCATTAAATCCCGGTCCCACATTATTAATGGTGGCAGACACACCGGAAAAATTGGTAGTAAAATCAAATCCATCCATACTCACCAGCAAAACAGAAACCGCATAGGTAAGAATATAAGCCACCAAAAATACATTTACTGAACGGATTACCTCGTGCTCTACCTTTCTGCCATCCACCGAAACTTTATAGATGTTCCTGGGATGAACCATGACTTTCAGCTCCTTGCAGAATGTCTTCAGCCATATGATCAAACGGGAGACCTTCATTCCTCCGCCAGTACTTCCGGCACATGCGCCGACAAACATCAACATGAGAAGAATGGTTTTGGAGAACTCCGGCCACTGGTTGAAATCCACGGTGGAAAATCCCGTCGTCGTAATAATAGAAGCCACTTGAAACGCGGAATGCTTTACCGCTTCAAAAACACTTCCATACATGTGGTGTATGTTAAAACTGATCGCTGCCGCTGCCACCAGGATAATCAGAATATATGCCCTGACCTCCGTCATCCGAAGGGCATCCTTCCAGCGTCGTCCGATTATCACCAAATAATAAAATGTAAAGTTCACACCAAAGGCGATCATAAATATTGTTACCACGATCTGAATATAGGAAGAAAATCCTGCGATGCTGTCACTATAAATACCAAAACCACCGGTACCCGCCGTTCCAAATGTCGTGGTCATGGCATCGTAGATACTCATTTTACCCGCCAGCAGAAAGATAAATTCTACCACTGACAGAACGATGTACATTCCATATAAAATCTTCGCCGTAGACTTGATCCTGGGCACCAGTTTTCCCACTGTAGGTCCCGGACTTTCCGCCTTCATCAGATACATATTGCGTCCGTCCGCCAAAGGAACTACCGCCATCATAAATACAAGGACACCCATACCGCCAATCCAGTGGGTAAAAGTCCGCCAAAAATTAACTGCCTTGGACATTACTCCCACATCTGCCAAAATCGTAGCACCCGTAGTCGTAAACCCGGAAGCAGTCTCAAAGACCGCATCCACAAAAGAAGGGATCGCTCCAGATATCACAAATGGCAGCGCCCCGAACAAACTAAGCAAAAACCAGCTGAGTGCCACGATCACAAACCCTTCTCTGGCATACAAAGATTTATTATTAGGCCGGAACCGGGTAATGATAAATCCCAGCACAAGGCAGATCAGGGAAGACAGCGCAAAAGAAAGTGCATCCTCTTCCCCATAAATCACCCCTACCAGACACGGCAGTAGTAAAAATGCTCCCTCAAACTCAAGAAGCCAGCCAAGAAAATATATAACGATTCGAATATTCATCTCATGCTTACTCCTTTACTGCTTTCTCACACTGATCACATCCCGGATATCTTTCAGCCCCAGCGTCGTGGTCACCACCACTACCGAGTCTCCCACCCGCATTTCATCCTTTCCTCTCGGAATAATGATCTGCCGTCCACGTATGATACATGCCACCAGTGTATTTTCCTTAATCTTAAGCTTCTCCAAAGGAATCCCCGGCAGCTCCGAACTCTTCTTTACTACAAATTCCAAAGCCTCCGCCTTATCATCCAGAATCCGGTACATCGTCTCCACATTGCAGCCGATGGAGTTTTTCATCGCCCGCACGAACTGAAGGATGTACTGTGCCGTGATCTTTTTCGGATATACGGTAGTATCCAGATCCAATTCTTTGATCACACGGTCAAAATCCATCCGGTTTATCTTTGTCGCGATCTTTCCGGAGGTCTGGCTTCTGGCAAAGAGCGAAAGCATAACATTTTCTTCATCGATATTGGTCAGTGCCACAAAAGCCTCTGCCTGTCCAACTCCCTCTTCAATCAATACGATCTGCTCCGAGCCGTCGGCATGTATGATCTGTGCCTTTGGCAGCAGCTCCGAAAGCAGGTTGCATCTCTCCTCATTCTGCTCGATCAATTTGATCCCGATCCCCATAGGCTGAAGCAGCTTCGCGAGATAATACCCGGTATCTCCTCCCCCTACAATCATCGTATCCTTCACCTGGTGGGTCTCAATCCCGATCTTTCTAAAGAAATCGCTGGCCTTCTTCGGTCCGGCAATAATTGACACCACATCTTTCTCCTGCAGCCGGAAATCTCCCTTCGGGATAAAGATCTCACCATCTCTCTCCACTGCACAAACCAGCACATCTGCCCCCAGTTTTGGCGCAATATTCATGACCAGCATGCCATTCAGGCGGGATTCTCCCGGCACACGGAACTTCAGCATCTCCACCCTGCCCTTGGCAAAGGTATCGATCTTGATCGCCGATGGAAAGCGCAGCACTCTTGCGATCTCCTGTGCTGCTGCAAATTCCGGATTGATGGTCATCGCCAGCCCCAGCGCGCCCTTCACAAATCCAATCTCCTCACTGTACTCCGGATTCCTTACCCGTGCAATAGTCTGACAATTCCCCGCCCGCTTCGCGATCAGACAGCACAGCAGGTTCAGCTCGTCCGATCCCGTAACCGCGATCAATATATCCGCTTTCTCGATCCCTGCCTCCATCTGTGTTTTATAACTGGCTCCGTTTCCCACAACTCCCATCACATCAAATTTATTGGACAGCTCCTCCACATCCGCATACCGGCGGTCGATCACTGTCACCTCATTATCTTCTTTGTTCAGCTCCTCCGCCAGCGTTTTGCCGACCTTTCCGCAGCCCACAATGATAATCTTCATTTTCTTTTGATTCTCCTCTTATCCTCTTGAAAAGTAGTGTGTTCCCCTACTGAATAAGGTATCATATCAGAGGGAAAAAGTCAATGAAGGAGGGAGTTGGGAAGAGCAATTCTAGAAAAGTTATAACAATAAGCAATACTAATATCCCTCATAGTATGCCCTCATCCTACACTGAAAGTTTCTATTATCATTATTATCCAAACTCTCAAACCATCCATCAATATTTGATGAAGTAATAGAATTTTTCCGTAATATACCTGCAATATCTGTAGCTGATACAATTAATATCGGATGACCATCTTCCATTACTTCTCTATAAGCCTGATCATGCACATAACTAGTCGTAATCAATACTCCAAATTGCCTATATCTAATTCTTGATATAAGACGAGACATTTCACGTACTCCTACTGAGTGGTTTTTTGAATAACACTTAGCCTCCATTGCACAGTCAATTCTTAGTGGATAATTAGCTTTGCTGCCTCCACCAATTATGTAATATCCCAAGGCATCCCGTCCACCATCTCTCCATGGTCTTGTAAGTGAAAAATCCTGAAAACGCTCATCCATTTTTTCTAAAATATTCTTTGCACAATTTTCAAAACCATACGGATTCTTATGATAGTGTTCTCTGATTTTTGTTAAACACAGAGTTCCTTCATTATCACATTGCAGCTGATCATATTTTGTAGGTACTTTAGGTATTTTTTTTGCAATTAGCGGAATAATCCCATTACGCCCATGCATAATAAAATTCTTCCAAACATCCGGGGCATATTGAATGCTCTCATCATGATTGTAAATAAGAGCATTTAACCATTCCCTGCTAATGGGCGACACAGTTTCTAAAACCGTAAAATATGCCTCATAATTTTGAAAACGCTTATCATTCATTGTTCTCCAAAAAGCCACCAAATCTTTATCTGGTGAAATTTTAGGATTACCCGGCGCAGCTAATCCCAAAAACTGTACATCCCATCCTTGTCCGCCTTTTTTGAATATTAGAAAAGGCGGAATATTTTTAATAGAGCCATCTATACTATTGAGACAATCATATACAAATTCTAACAACAGATTTCCTTTTCTGGGGGTATCAAGTATGGTCTTCCCAGGTGTACGATTATCTCCATAATATCGAAAAACACCTGTTTCTTCATCCAAGTAATCCGGCCAAGCAAGTTCTTGCATAGATGTGTAAAGTACAACATACGCAGGCAGCCCACTACCATCCTTCCGCATCACCTTACGAAAACCGCCAGAGTTGCTGCAATTAGGAAGCAATTTTGAAAGTACCTCTGAGGCCTTACCACTAATATTACCACCTTTGTATATTGTATCAACCACTAAATCTGCGCTTTGCAATTCGTCAAAGGATACTTCCATAGTTACCTTCCCTTTCCTATTTATTTAATCTTGTTTACCATAATATCTTCTTTGTAAAAAAGTTATTCCCAATCTATAGTCTCATCCTGTTTACAGAAACTATTTCAAAACTCTCTGAATTAATCTGTTTGCCGATTTACTACATTGAGCCCAGCTTTTCAAAAACCAATATCTAATCCCATTGAACCTGAAAAAATAAAATCACATCACGATTATTCTTATACTATATGCTTCTTCTAAATTTATATTTTCATCAAACAGACTCTCCATATTATATTAGAATAAATAAACCTCAACATTTTCAATATAATTATCAAATATCATACTTAAACAGTCAACTCTATGATATTAGGGGAAGATATCTTACATTTTCCCTTCCTTCTACTTCCCTGTCAATCCGTAACTCTCCCGGATCATTCGCTTTACATCTTCCTCTGGCACAGTACCGTCTAAAATAATCGAATTCCAATATTTCTTATTCAGATGATAAGCCGGAATCACCGAATCAAATGCTTGACGCCAGAATTCCCGCCATTCAGGATCACATTTGACATTGATCCATATATTTCCCTCCCGCTCAAAAATCCAGGCAAATACCTTACGGCTGTCATTGTGCCGGATCACTGTCCAATTTTGATCCCGAAAAGGATAGTCCTCATAACAGCTGCCCAATGACAGGCAATACTGGATGGTTTCTTGTCGTGTCCTCATTTTCTCCTCCATAGCTCAATTGAATATGTTTACAACTTAGTAATAAGTCCGTTAGGACTTATTTTATCACAATTTCCTATGGCTTTCCATCTTTTTCTAAAATCCCCTCTTCTCCCTTTTCTGATTTCAGCACTCCGGGACGCTCAAACGATTGACACCAATCTTTCCCTATGTTAAGATTATCCTTGTTATGATAATACATACCGTCCTGGTTTTTGACTTATGGACAATCCGTCAAAACACCGACGGTACAAAAAAAGAAACGAGGTATATTATGAAAAAGAAATTACTGGCGTTACTGCTTATGAGCGCATGCGTATTCACATCTCTTACCGGCTGCGGCGGAAAAGATGCAAAAGAAAATCAGACTTCTACCGGCGGGCAGAAATTCACCGTAGGATTTGATGCGGAGTATCCCCCTTATGGTTATATGGACGACAATGGGGATTACACTGGCTTTGACCTGGAACTGGCTGCGGAAGTGTGCAAACTAAACAACTGGGAACTGGTCAAACAGCCCATCGTCTGGGACAACAAAGACAACGAGCTGAATTCCGGCGCCCTGGACTGTATCTGGAATGGTTTCACAATGAATGGCAGGGAGGATAAGTACACCTGGTCCGATCCTTACGTTGACAACAGCCAGGTAGTCGTTGTGGCAAAGGATTCCGGGATCTCTGCTCCGGCAGATCTGAAAGATAAAACCGTAGGCGTTCAGGCTGCATCCGCTGCCCTGGATCTGCTGAAAAGCGATGAAGAGGGCGGACAAAAAGCACTCTCCGACACCTTTAAGGCACTTCAGGAGTTCGCTGATTACAACACAGCATTTGTCGAGCTGGAAGCAGGCTCTATCGATGCCATCGCCATGGATATCGGTGTGGCACAGTACCAGATCAAAAACCGCGGAGACGGCAAATACATCATTCTGGACGAGCACCTGAACTCAGAAAAATATGCCATTGGCTTTAAACTTGGCAACGAAGAGCTTCGCGACAAGGTAAACAAATCTCTTCACGACCTGAAAGCAAACGGCAAATTTGATGAATTGGCAAAAAAATACGAATTAAGCGAAATGACCTGCTTAGAATAAGGAGCAATTACATATGAGTTTTTCCATGATGCTTTCCCAGATGTCTGAGGGTATGTTAAATACCCTCGGCGTCTTTATTCTCACCCTTCTGTTTTCCATGCCTTTCGGTTTTGTAGTGGCATTTGGCAGAATGTCAAAATGCCGGCCGGTCAGTGGCTTTACCCGCGTCTTTATCTCCATCATGCGGGGGACACCTCTGATGCTGCAGCTTATGGTGGTGTACTTTTTTCCCTATTACCTGTTCGGTCTTTCCATCGGAGCCTGGCGATTTCCCGCTATTATCCTTGGATTTTCCATAAACTATGCGGCATATTTCGCAGAAATATACCGTTCCGGCATCGAAGCGATTCCAAAGGGACAGTACGAAGCTGCTGCCATCCTGGGCTACAACAAGGTACAGACCTTTTTGAAGATCATTCTTCCCCAGGTCATCAAGATCATTCTTCCTTCCGTGACCAACGAGGTCATTACCCTTGTCAAAGATACCTCTCTTGCCTACTCCCTTTCCTATATGGAAATGTTCAGTAAAGCAAAGCAGATCGCCGCAAGAGAGACTAGCTTGATGCCTTTTGCGATCTCCGCTGTCTTCTATTACATCTTTAACCTTCTGGTGACATTTGTGATGGAAAAGCTGGAGAAAAAAATGAATTACTATAAATAAGGAGGAAATGGCTTTGAATTATCTACTGGAAATGAATCATGTAAAAAAATCCTTTGCAGATCTGGAAGTGCTCAAGGATATTTCCCTAAAGGTAGCAGAGGGCGAAGTGCTCTCCATCATCGGTCCCTCCGGTTCCGGCAAATCCACCCTCCTGCGCTGTGCCACCCTGCTGGAAAAAATGGATTACGGGGATCTGAGCTATCTGGGCAGAACTGCTGCCTCTATCCAGGGAAACACCTGTGTCTATGCCAGAAATGCAGAACTTGAGACCATTAAAGAATCCTTTGGACTGGTTTTCCAGAACTTTAACCTGTTTCCTCACTACACCGTTATGAAAAATATTACGGATGCGCCGCTTCATGTGCAGAAACGCCCGAAGGCAGAAGTGATGAAAGAGGCAGAGGATCTTTTACAGAAAATGGGATTAGGCGATAAAGCGGACTATTATCCCCACCAGCTCTCCGGTGGACAGCAGCAGCGCGTCGCCATCGCCAGAGCTCTGGCATTGAATCCAAAGGTTCTCTTTTTCGACGAACCAACCTCTGCGCTGGATCCAGAACTCACCGGAGAAGTCCTGAAAGTGATCCGCTCCCTGGCAGAATCCAAAATGACGATGGTGATCGTAACCCACGAGATGGAATTCGCCAAAAACATATCCGACCGGATTATTTTCATGGATCAGGGTGTGATCGCAGTGGAAGGCACCCCGGAAGAGGTATTCCATTCCGATCATGTGAGGATGAATGAATTTCTGGGAAAATTGAATCGGTAGAATACAGAGAATGGGAGGGGACAGCCCCTCCCATTCTCTGCCTAATCTCTCATTGCTTCCTCCAGAAACTGTTTAAAATTCTCTTCAGGATAATTATCTGTATATACCATCTCCAGATTTTTATAATAAATTTGTGTATTGGGATGATTCCATCCAAGTTTGGATAGTCCAATCTTATATGCTTTTAAATAATAATTTATTGCTTCCTTATACTTTCCCCAGCTCGTATACACTCCTGCCAGATTATTATAACCCGCAGCTATTTTCGGGTGTTCCTTCCCAAGCACTCTTTCACTTATAAATAGAAATTTTTGATATAATTCTTCCGCTTCCTTATACCTTCCCTGCCCCCTATATACTCCTGCCAGATTATTATAACCCGCGGCTGTGTCCGGATGCCCTTCCCCCAGCACTTTTTCTCTTACACACAAATTTTTTTGATATAATTCTTCTGCTTCCCTATACCTTCCCTGATCCCCATACACCACTGCCAGATTATTATA